>Ga0073908_1000725_pt1 | contig 53008 bp, 43 predicted proteins | sample MucameincwithD2O_FD_65484 | JGI IMG/M metagenome (GOLD analysis project Ga0073908, IMG submission 65484) | Mouse cecum microbial communities from Vienna, Austria - Mucus amended microcosms incubated with D2O | ecosystem: Host-associated > Mammals > Digestive system > Large intestine > Cecum... | reverse complement strand
CTCGCGTTGGTCACGTCGGTGGCGTGCACGGCCCCGTAGGTGAGCTTCCAGATGAGCCAGCTGTCGACGGTGCCGAAGGCGAGCTCGCCGGCCTCGGCGCGGGCCCGGGCCCCGGGCACCTCCCCCAAAATCCAGGCGATCTTGCTCGCCGAGAAGTAGGCGTCGGGAACCAGGCCCGTGCGGGCCGTGATCTCGGCCGCGACCGCCGGGTCGCCCGTCAGGGCCTCCACCATGGGAGCCGTGCGGCGGCACTGCCACACGATGGCGTTCGCGATGGGCTCGCCGGTGGCGCGGTCCCACACCACGGTGGTCTCGCGCTGGTTGGTAATGCCGATCGAATCGATCTCGGCCGGGCTCACGCTGTAGGTGAGCAAGAGCTCGGTCAAGGCGCCCAGCTGGGACGACAGGATGTCGTGGGGATCGTGCTCCACCCAACCCGGCTGAGGGTACAGCTGCGGAAAGGGCCGCTGCACGCTGCCCACAGCCCGGCCGCCGCGATCGATGAGCATGGCCCGAGACGACGTAGTGCCCTGATCGAGCGCGATGACGTACTTCTTCATGAGCGTTCCTCGATCCACTCCAAGACAAAGTCGTACACTTCCTCCTTGCCGATCTCATTCAAGATCTCGTGACGCATGGCGGGGAAGAGCCTCAGCGTCACGTCCTCGGCGCCGGCGGCTTCCATGGCCCCGGCGGCCCGGGCCACGCCGCGGCCGCAATTTCCCACCGGGTCGGCATCGCCGGCCACGAAGAGCAGGGGCACCTCGTGAGGCGTGGCCCGGTAGGCCGCGGGGCTGTTGGCGCGAGCGGCCAGCTCGGTCAAGGTGGCGTAGGCGCCGGCCGAGAACATGAAGCCCGCGCGCTCGTCGGCGATGAAAGCGTCCACGACCGCCGGGTCACGGGAGAGCCAGTCGAAGGGCGTGCGCGCGTCCTTCACCTGATGGCTGTAGGCGCCGTCGGCCAGGCTGTGCAGAAGCTTGCTTTTGTAGTCGGCCCCGCGCACCTTGACGATGGCGCGGGCAAGCACGTTGCCCGCCGCGGCCACGACCTCGGGCTGGTTGGCCGTGCCGCAGAGGACGGCACCGGCAAGCCCCTTCCCGAAGCGCGGCAGGTAGTTGCGCAGCACGAGGGAGCCCATGGAGTGGCCGAACATGAAATAGGGCACCTCGGCCGCCACCTGCTGGCTCACGAGCAGGCGCAGCGACTGCACATCGGCCACGAGCGCGTCACCGCCGTGCACCGGGTGCATGCGGCCACGATGGGCCGCAGTGGGAGCAGTGTCGCCATGGCCCACGTGGTCGTGACCGCACACCAGGTAGCCGGCGCGGGCGAGGCAGCGGGCGAAGTCGTCGTAGCGGCCGATATGCTCGGCCATGCCGTGGATGAGCTGCACTACGCCCCGGGGACGGAAGGTGCCGAGGCTCTTCCCCGCTCCCTGGGCGCGATCCTCCCGCAAGGAGGCGGGCAGCCACAGCACAGCGTGCACCGCGCTCTCCCCATCGGCGGAGTCGAACGTGAAGTCGATGGGGTCGAGAGAGGTTGCGGCGCTATCAGCCGGAGCGCTGGCCGTAACGACAGCGGGCCCGGTTACGACAGCTGCCGGCTCGCCGGCCTCGCTGATCGGTGAGAGGTCGGTTAGGGAATCAGTCATGGGAGCACTCCTCTATATCGCGGGAACTGACGGGGCCGCATCGCAGCACGCTCGGCTTGACGGCCGTGCAATCGATCACCGTCGAGGCCAATCCGCCGCCACTGGCGCCGCACGGGCCCTCGAGGACGCCGGCTGTGCGGGAAACCAGATCGCCGTCGAGCAGCTCGGGCACGGCGGCCGCGGGAGCACCCGACAGGTTCGCCGAGGTGACGGCCAAAGAGCAGCCCACGGCGCGGATGAGGGCGAGCACCTCAGGAGAGGCCGGCATGCGCAGGCCGATGGTACCTTCCGGCGAGCGAAACGCAGGAGGCACCGCCTCGGAGGCCCGCACCACCAGGGTGAGGCCACCGGGCCAGAAGCGCCGGGCCAACCGATGCACCCAGGGGTGGACTTCGGCACCGTAGCGGTCGAGGGCCGCCGGGCCTTCCACGAGCCACGCCACGGCCTTGCCGGCGGGGCGCCCCTTCAGCCGAAAGAGCACGCCGGGGTCGTCCACGGCATCCACGGCCACCCCCACCCCGTACACGGTGTCGGTGGGCATGACCACCGCCTCGCCGGCGGCAAGGGCGTCCGCAGCCTCATCCACGGTCAAGAACTTCACGATGGAATCACCTCGCATTCTGAGACGATGGCCTCGGCCACGCGCAGGCCGTCCACAGCAGCGCTCATGATGCCGCCGGCATAGCCGGCCCCCTCCCCGCAGGGATAGAGCCCGGCGATGTTCGATTGGAAGCCCCCGTCGCGTTCGACGCGCACCGGGCTCGAGCTGCGGGCCTCCACGGCGGTCATGACCGCCTCGGGACTTGCGAAGCCATGGAGCTTGCGATCGAGGGCCGGCAGGGCCTCGACCAGGGCGTCGGCCACAAAGGGCGGCAGGCAGTCGCGCAGGTCGCGCCAGGCCACGCCCCGCGGGTAGGTGGGGCGCACTGCGGCAGACGGCGCTGTCGGGGCCGTGCTGCCCAGAAAGCCGCCGACAGTCTGGGCCGGCGCGGTGTAGGTCGCGTTGCCGCCCGCGCACCCCAGATCATAGGCGGCCCGCTCCAACGCGCGCTGGAAGGCGACGCCCGCCAGGGGGTCGTCGCCGGGCAGGTCATCGGGGCGCACCTCCACGAGCAGGGCGGCATTGGCGTTGGCGCCGGCGCGGGCATGGCGGCTCATGCCATTCACGCACAGGCCGCCCTCCTCGCTGGCGGCGGCCACCACCTCCCCGCCCGGGCACATGCAGAAGCTGTACACGCCGCGCCCGTCGCCGGTCTTCACGGCCAGCTTGTAGTCGGCCGCCCCGAGGGCCGGATGAGATGTGGCCGTGCCGTACTGAGCCTCGTTCACGAGGGCCTGGGGGTGCTCGATGCGCACGCCCACGGCGAAGGGCTTGCGGGCGAGGCTCGCGCCGAGGCGGCCGAGCAGATCGAAGGTATCCCGGGCCGAATGGCCGCAAGCCACCACGATGCGGTCGGCTGGAACCGCCTCGATCGCCCCGGTGCGCTCGTCGACGAGGACGGCGCCGGCCACGCGCCCGTCTTCCACCGTCACGTCGGCCAGGCGCGTGAGGAAGCGCACCTCGCCGCCCGCCTCCTCGATGGCCCGGTGCAGATTGCGCACCACGTCCACCAGAAGATCGGTGCCGATATGGGGCTTCGCGTCCACGAGGATGTCCCCAGGCGCCCCGGCCTGAACGAAGGCCTCCAGCACATGACGGATGTGCGGGCTCTTGATGCCCGTGTTCAGCTTGCCGTCGGAAAACGTGCCGGCGCCCCCTTCGCCGAACTGGATGTTCGTGCGCTTGTCGAGGGGCGCGCCGGCGTTGAAGGCTTCCACGATGGCCACGCGCCCGTCCACATCGGCCCCGCGCTCCACTACCAGCGGCGCCAGGCCGGCCCGGGCCAGGTACAGAGCGCAGAACAGCCCCGCCGGCCCCGTGCCCACGACGATGGGGCGCATCTCGCCGCCGACAACGGCGGGCACCGTCAAGGGCGGCGTCGGCTCGAAGGGGCGCACGGTCACGCCCTTCGCCGGCGAGGGCACTGCCCCGTCGACCAGGGCCGCGGCCACGGTCACCACCCCGTGCACGTTCGCCTTCTTGCGAGCGTCGATGGAGCGCTTCAGCAGCCGCACCTCGCCGAGGGCCGTCGCCTTCACCCCGAGGGCCCGGGCCACCTCCTTGCGGAAGAGCCCCTTATTTCCAGGAAGCAGCGCGTCAAGGGAGACGGGAATGTTCGATGCCTGGATCATCGCCTACCTTCCTTCCCGCAACCGAGCCGTCGCGCTCTTCCCCGCGAGCAGCCCCGAGGCCCAGGCCCAGTGCAGGTTGTAGCCGCCGCAGGGGGCGTCCACGTCCAAGGCCTCACCGACCACGTAGAGGCCTGGCACGCCGCGCACCTCGCAGGTACGCGCGTCAACGGCAGTCACCTTAACGCCGCCGCGATGAACCTGGCACTGGCGCACATCGCCGAGACCCGTTACCGGCAGGCGCAGCCCCTTGAGCACCGGGGACAGGCGCGTAAGCCCAGCCTCGTCCACCGCAGCATCTCCCCTCAGTCCGCACGCCTTCAGCAGCACATCGGCCACCGGCGCAAGCACCATGCCCCGCATCAGATCTTCCCAGGTAATCGACCGCCTGAGAGCGCCTTGCAGCCGCGTCTGCCGGGCGCGCAAGAACGCTTCCGCGTCCTCCCCGGGCACGGCGGCCACGAAATCGACGGCCAGCTGGTCGCCCGGCTCCATGAGCCGGCTGAGGTTGAACGCGGCGATGCCCGACACGCCGTACTTTCTAAACATCACCTCGCCCACCTCGCGAGCGACCAGACGCCCCCCGCGCCAGAGCTCGAGCGCCCCGCGCACGCGAATGTTGTCCAGCTGGCGCGGCCAGCGCGGGTCGGTGGCGATGGGGCCGAGCGTCGGCGCAGTCGCGCAGAAGGGCACGCCCGCAGGCAGCAAGCGTTCCCCCACCGCGCCTCCGACGGCCACGATCACTGCATCGGCCCGCTCCAGCCGGCGGTCGACCAGGCGCAGCGTGAAGCGGTCGCCCTCGCCGCGCGGCGCCTCCACGGCAGCCACTTCGCTTTCCACGAGCTCCCGTACCCCAGCCGCCGTGCACGCTGCGCGCAGGCAGTCGAGCACGCTCGTGGCCTTGTTGGCCAAAGGATACAGCCGGCCCTCCCCCTCTTCGCGCCATACGAGCCCGCGCTCGGCGAAGAAGCGCAGCACCGCATTGGCCCGCACGTCCACTGGAGGCAGCGAGTCGTCGCCAGGCGACGCACCGCCTTCGAACGTCGCCTCGCAGGCGCCCAGCGCCTCTTCCACAAACGAGGCGTTGCGGTACCGCCCCGCGTCGATCACTGCGTTGGAAAAGTTGCAGCGGCCGTTGCCCGTGGCCAAAATCGAGCGCCCCACGCGATCGGACGCCTCGTACACGGTCACGCGCACCTCGGCGAGCGCACCAGCGCCGCGAGCCGCCTCGGCCGCGGCCACCGCCGCCGCAAGCCCCGCCGCCCCGGCGCCTATGATTGCAATCGTCTTCATGGGCCCAGTATAAAAGAAAGGCGACCCTCCGCAGAGGATCGCCTTCGTTCTGAATCAAACCCACAGCTTCGCGCTAGGCAGCGAGACGTCCGCGGATCGGGGAAACCGCTCCCTCGGCGGCCCTACTTGCTGTCCAGCTGCGGGATGGGGGTCTCGTCGCGCTCCTCGAGGTTGCCCTCGTACACGTAGTGGCGCGTCTCACGGGCGATGAGGCCCGAGAGCAGCAGCACCATGATGATGTTGGGGATGGCCATGAGCGCGTTGGTGATGTCGGAGACCGTCCAGACCACATCGCCCACGCCGATGGCGCCGAGGAAGGCCACCAGCACGTAGAGCATCTGGTAGGGGCGGATGGCGCGCTTGCCGAACAGGTAGGTGACACAGCGGTTGCCGTAGTAGGACCAGCCGAGAATGGTGGAGTAGGCGAACAGGATCATGCCGAAGATGAGGATGGGCGTGCCGATGTAGGGGATCTCGGCGAAGGCCGCCGAGGACAGGGCCGCACCGGCGGTGATGTTGCCGGCCATGATCTCAGCCTGCAGGTCGGCGTTGCCGAGCATAGTGGACACGAGCACGAGGCCGGTGAGCAGGCAGATGACCACGGTGTCCCAGAAGGTGCCGGTCATGGAGACGAGCGCCTGGCGCGCCGGGTTGCGCGTAGCGGCCGCCGAGGCCACGATGGGCGCCGAGCCGAGGCCCGACTCATTGGAGAACAGGCCGCGGGCGCAGCCGAACTGCAGCGCCAGCATAAGGCCGGAACCGAGCGCGCCGCCGAAGGCCGCCTTGGCCGTGAAGGCGCTCTCCACGATGAGACAGAGCGCCGGCCAGACAAGCTCCCAGTTCATGCCGAGGATGACCACACAACCCCAGATGTAGGCGAGCGCCATGAAGGGCACGAGCTTCTCGCAGACGTTGGAGATGACCTTCACGCCGCCGAAAATGACCACGGACACCATGATGACGATGGCCAGGCCGATACCCCAAGCCGGTACGCCGGGCAGGTTCGTGGAGATAACCTCGGTCATGGCCGAGGACTGCACGGCCGAGCCAATGCCGAACGACGCGATGGCCGCGAACAGGGCGAAGGCGCCGGCGCCGAGCATGGCCCACCAGGGAGTGTTGCCAGCCTTGTCGATAAAGCCGCGCTTCCAGGCGTACATGGCGCCGCCGAGCATGTTGCCGTTGTGGTCCTTCACGCGGTACTTCACCGCGGCGAAGGTCTCGGAGTACTTGGTGGCGATACCGAAGACGCCGGTAATCCACATCCAGAACACCGCGCCCGGGCCGCCGGCGATGATGGCCGTGCCCACGCCGACGATGTTGCCGGTGCCGATGGTGGCCGACAGGGCCGTGCACAAGGCGCCGAACTGGCTGATGTCTCCGGGGGCGTCGGGGTCCTTGGTTACCGATAGCTTGATGGCCGTCGGCAGCTTCCGCTGGATGAACCCGGTGCGGAAGGTCAAAAAGATGTGGCTGCCCAGCAGCAGCACGAGCATCGGCGGTCCCCATACGAAGCCGTCGATGGCGTTGATGGCGTTCACGATCATATCCATGAATCGCACTCCTCTCCTACGGGCGCGTCGGCACAGGGCCCGCGAGCGTAAGGCCCCCAAGCCCCATCGCGGTCCGAGCCGCCGCCAGAGCAACCCGGACACTTTAACGCGCTAAAGTACCCGCATTATAGGCAGAGAAGCTGAGCGGCAATGTTAACAATGAGAGAATTACCAGCGAACGGCAGCCGCGCGCCCCGCGCGCCGTGGGGGTGTGCGGGGCGCGCGGGGAGTAGATTCCTGTTTTGTGGACAAAAATGCTTCGAGTGAGCAGACACCCGCCGATTGAGAACGCAAAAACAGGCATCCGGCTCGTCAAGGGCGACTAAAAAGCCCGGATTACGGTCATTTGCAAGCACCCTGGGCCCGCAAAACGGCCTTACCGAGCTCACTCGAAGCGTTTTTGTCCACAAAAGCAGAAACTGCTCTCGAAGCAGCTGCAGCTAGGCTGCCAGATCGGAATCAAAAGCTCAAGCGGAACGACCCCACTTGGGCGGCCCCGGTGCTACAGCTGGGCCTTGTCCACCACGGGCACGGGCTCGGCGTACTCCTCGTCCAGATGCCCCTCGTAGACGAAATGCCGGGTCTCCCGCGCGATCATGCCCGACAGCAACAGCACCACGATGATGTTGGGGATGGCCATGAGCGCGTTGCCGATGTCCGAGATGGTCCACACCACGTCCCCCACCCCGATGGCCCCGAAGAAGGCCACGGCCACGTACACGATCTGATAGGGCTTGATGCCCTTGGGCCCGAACAGGGAGGCCACGCAGCGGTTGCCGTAGTAGCTCCAGCCCAAAATGGTGGAGTAGGCGAACGAGCACATACCGAGCACCAGGATGGGCGTGCCGAACACGGGAATCTCGGCGAAGGCGGCGCTGGCCAGCGCCGCACCGGTGGCGATGGAGGGATCAGCGAGGATCTCCTGGCCGATCTCGGGATGGGCGATCATCGTGGACACGAGCACGAGACCGGTGAGCAGGCAGATGACGCCGGTGGACCAGAAGGCGCCGGTCATGGAGATGAGCGCCTGGTCGGCCGGGTTGCGGGTCTTGGCGGCGGCCGCCACGATGGGGGCGGTGCCCAGACCGCTCTCGTTGGAGAACAGCCCGCGGGCGCAGCCGAATTGCAGGGCCATGATCATGCCGGAGCCCACGGCCCCGCCGAAGGCGGCCTTCGCCGTGAAAGCGCATTCCAGGATGAGCCCCACGGCCTGGCCCAGCACCGGGGCGTTCATGGCCATGATGACGAGGCAGCCGAGGGCGTAGGCGCCGGCCATGACGGGCACGAGCCATTCGCACACCCGGGCGATGGAGTTCACGCCGCCGAAGATGACCGCCGCCACGGCCACCACGATGACCAGACCCACGACCACGGCCGGAATGGCGGGAATGGACGAGGTGACGATACCCGAGATGGCCGCCGCCTGCACCGCCGAGCCGGTGCCGATGGTGGCGATGATAGCGAAGGCTGCGAAGGCCACGGCCCCTAGCGTCGCCCACCAGGGCACCGTGCCATCGGGCCGGGCGAAGGCCCGCTTCCACACGAACATGGCGCCGCCCATCATTTGGCCGCGCCGGTCGCGCACGCGGTACTTCACCGCCGCATAGGTCTCCACGTATTTAGTGGCAATGCCGAACAGGCCGGCGATCCACATCCAGAAGATGGCGCCCGGACCTCCTGCCAGGAGCGCCGTGGCCACGCCCACGATGGAGCCGGTGCCGATGGTGGCCGCCAGCGCCGTGGCCAGCGCCCCGAAGCTGGAGATATCGCCTTTGCCGTCGGGGTCGCGGCGTACCGACCTGCGGATGGCCGCCGGCAGCTTGCGCTGGATGAAGCCGGTGCGGAAGGTGAGGTAGACGTGGGTGCCCAGAAGGAGCGCGATCATCGCGGGGCCCCACACGATGGAGTCGATAGTGGTGAGGATGTCAGTCATAGGTGAGAGAGGCCTCCCGTAGTTCGTCCGCCGACGAGGGGCGGGAGGACCCCGTGCTCAAACAAGTCCTCGCTTTCGGAAATAATGGTGTATGAATTTTACACCATTATTTCCGAGACTGCGGAATCTGCGCGCGGGCCCCTCCCGCCCCTCGTCGGCTTCCCCGCTCCCCTTGTGCCGACCTCTCACGCACCCCCAATCCTCACCTCGGAAAAGAGCAGTGCGGCCGCAGATGGGCCGCACAGGGAACAACTTCGTTACAGCCGATAGCGGCTACAACTGCACCGGGTTCCAGCTGCCGTCGATATCGCAGATCCAGGCCTCGGCGTCCTCGATGGTGAAGAAGGTCAGGCGCTCGTCGTCGGCGCTCGCCCAATCTTCCCCGAGGGCCACCATGTGCTTGAAGCCCTCTTCGCGGGTACGGGCGTCGGCGGTGTCGGTCAGGTTCGCCTTCCCGCGCAGGATCACCCATCCGGCACCCGACTTCCAGGCGGTCAGCTCCACGGAGGGGTTCGCGGCCATCTCGCGGTAGCAGTCCTTCGTGGTGGCGGTGCAGAACTGGATGTCGCCATCCTGCATCATGGCGAAGCTGAAGGGGCGCACGTGGGGCCGTGGCCCTTCCGGAGTCTCCTCTACGGTGGACAGGTACCACGCGGGAACGCTGGTCAGGTAGCTGACGATGGTCTCTTTTCCTTGGGACATGGGAAATTCCTTTCTAAATGAAGTTCACGGCGATGACGGCGGCCAGCATAAGCAGAATGGCACCCGTACCCACGCCGTCGCGACAGGTGAGAGCAAGGGGGTTCAGGCGCGTTATGCCCACGCCGCCATGGTAGCAGCGCGCCTCCATGGCGCCCGAGAGCGTCTCGGCGTGCCGAAAGGCGCTCGCGAACAGCGGCACCATAAGGGCCGTGAGCGTGCGCACGCCCCCCTTGAAGGGGTTCACGTTGAAATGGGCCCCGCGGCTGACCTGGGCCCGGTAGATGACGCCGAGCTCAGTCATGAACTGAGGCAGGAAACGCAGGGCGATGCCGAGGATCATGCCGAGCTCGTGAGCGGGTACGCCGATGCGGGCCAGCGGCGCCATGAGACGCTCGAAGGCCGCAGTGATATCCAGAGTCGTGGTGGTCAGCGTGAGCAGGCTCATACCCATAAGAAGCAAAAGCAGACGACAGCCGATGAAGATGGCCGATTGCAGGCCCTTCTCGCTGATGCAGATGACACCCCACTGGAAGTACACCTGACCGCCTTGGACGAACAACACGTTCAGAAGCGCCGTCAGCACCACGAGCACGAGCAAGGGCGCCAAAGCGCGCACCACCTGGATAAGCGGGATGCGCGACGCCGCGTAGAAGCCGGCGACGAACAACGCCGCCACCGCCAGGGAAAGCGGGGTGGCAGCGCAGAACACCGCCGCCGTGAGCACGAGGGACAGCACGAACTTCACCCGCGGATCCATGGCGTGCACCGCTGATTCCTCGGGCCAGTACTGACCGATGATGGCGCGCTCAGCCATGATCGACACCGCCCTCGGCGCGCAGGTCGCCGCAGGCAGCCCCCGGAGCGGCATTGCCGGCATCGGCAGCCACCTCGCCCGTGCCGTTCGCGATGCCATCCAGCTGCGCGGCGATATCGGCCGCAAGCGCCTCCTCGTCGTAGAGCGCGCGGTTAAGAGCAAACCCCGCCTCGCGCAGGGCGTTCGCGAAGGCCTGGGGCGCCGGGGCGGCCAGCCCCACCGCCTTCAAGGCCGCCGGGTCGGCGAAGACCTCGGCGGGCGTGCCCAGGGAGAACATGCGGCCCTCGGACAGCACGAGGATGCGGTCGGCCAACACCGCCAGATCCTCCATAGAGTGCGACACCATCACAACCGTCATCCCCGAAGCGTGAAACGATGCGATGAGCGCCAGGAAATCAGCACGGGAAAGCGGGTCGAGCCCGGCCACCGGCTCGTCGAGCACGAGCACCTCGGGCTCCATGGCGAGTACGCCGGCGAAGGCCGCGCGGCGCTGCTGACCGCCGGACAGGTCGAAGGGGCTGCGCTCACCGATCTCGTCGACCGACAGGCCCACGAGGGCGAGGGCCTGCTCCACCCGGCGCGCCACCTCGTCCTCGGGCAGCTTCATGTTGCGCGGCCCGAAAGCCACATCATCGTAGACCGTGGTGGCGAACAGCTGGTTCTCGGGGTACTGGAACACAAGGCCCACCCGACTGCGCACCTTGGCGGCCACGCCCTTGGCGGCCAAGTCCTCGCCGTCGGCGGTGACCCTGCCGCATGTGGGATGCACGAGCCCGTTCATATGCTGGATGAGCGTGGACTTGCCGCTGCCGGTATGCCCCGCCACACCGAGGAATTCCCCCGGCTCCACGGCAAACGTCACCTCGCGCAAAGCCCAGTGCGCATCGGGGGCGTTGCCCCAGTCGGCGCGGCGCTCCTGCTTCTCGGCGGCCCGCTTCCCGCGGCGACGTTTTCCCTCGCCGCCATCGTAGGAGTAGCTCACATCTTCGAACGCAAGGCGCATAGCTCCTCTTTCAGCTCGTCGTCGGACACGCAGGTGCGCACGGGCACGCCGCGGGCCTGCAGATCAAGGGACAGGCGGCAGGCAAACGGCACCTCCAAGGACAGCGCCCGCAGCTCGTCGGCCCGGGTGAGCACCTCGGCGGGCGCGCCGTCGAGCACCACCGCGCCGCCGTCGAGCACCACCACCCGCTCGGCCGCGGCGGCCTCCTCCATGTAGTGGGTGATCATCACCACGGTCATGCCCGCGGCGTGCAGCTCGCGCACCACCCGCATGAGCCCGGCGCGCCCGCGCGGATCGAGCATGGCCGTGGCCTCGTCCAGGATGAGGATGGCCGGGTCCATGGCCAGCACGCCGGCAATGGCCACGCGCTGCTTCTGGCCGCCGGACAGCGCGTGAGTCTCGTGCTCCTCGAAGCCCATGAGGCCCACCTCGGCGAGCGCCCGAGTCACCCGCTCGCGCAGCTCCGGATTGGGCACGCCCAGGTTCTCGGGCCCGAAGGCCACGTCGTTCTCGATGAGGCTCGCCACGATCTGGTCGTCCGGGTTCTGGAACACAAGCCCGGCGTTGGAGCGGATGAAGTAGGTCTGCTCGTCGTCGCGCGTGTCGCACCCGAACACGCGCACCTCTCCCTCGTCGGGCAGAAGCAAGGCGTTTACGTGCTTGGCGAGCGTGGACTTGCCCGAGCCGTTGCCGCCGAGCAGGCAGAGGAACTGCCCCTGGGGCACCGTGAGGTCCAGATGGCGGAAGACGAAGCACTCGCCGTCGTAGGTGAAGCCCGCGTCGCGGAAATCGACGAACACCTCCTCGGCGGAGCCGTCCGTACGGGCGCCCGCCCCAGCGCCGCCCTGCAGCGAGCCGGCCGGGGAGGCATGGCCGTCGGGCGCGGTTGCGCCCGCAGCGGCGATTCGGTCGGGAGAGGGGACAGATTGCGTCACTTAGAAGCCCTTCACTTGGTCTTTCTTCGGTGTGATGAGATTTGAGATGGCCTTGTACACGATAAGGGTGAGCACCGAGTTCAGAATGCCCTTCGCCAAGTTGAACGGAATGAGGATGGGCACGATCATGGCCACCACCGCATCCACCGGCACCCCGAGCCAGGCGGGCGTGACCACCAGGTTGCCGAGCACGGCCATGACCACGGCCACCACAATGCCGAGCACAAGCCCGATGACGGCGCCCTTGAAGTTATGGATGCGCTGGTAGACGATGGCGGCCGGCAGCACGTAGCCGATGACCACGAGGAAGTTCATGAGCGCGCCGGTGAAGTCGGCGAACAGGATGCCATGGGCCACTACGGAAATGACGCCACAGGCAAGGCCGGCGGCGGGCCCGTAGGCGAAGCCGCATACCATGGCGGGCATGAACGAGGCATCGTAGGACAGCCACGCCACACCGGGCAGCAGCGGGAACTCCACGAACGTGAGCAGCACCGAGATGGCGCAGAGCAGCGCGATGGTCACGAGCACGCGGGTGGACCAGCGGTTCGTGTTGGCCAGGGCACGCTGGGCCGTGGGAGTCTTCGCGGGGCGCACGGGGCTTGCAGCAGCAGGGTGGTTGGTGGGCTTGTCGGCCATGGGAATCACCTTCTTCCGGCGAGGCATCTTGTCTGCGCGGATTCGCCTTCCCCTCGCCAGAAAGAAAACGAGCCCGTATGAATTCGGTTCATACAGGCCTCGTCGGTTCGCGCTCCCCTTGTCGGGTGCCGGCCCCGTAAGACCGGTGCGCGAACATCTGCCTCTTCCATCCGGACTGTAACCGTTGGCCCCGGATTTTCACCGGGTCAGCCTGGAAGCCGCACGGGCTTCGCAGGGTCGCGGGCTTGCCGGAAGCGCTCGGATGCGCCGCCATGCTTACCGCCAGTGAGGATTTCCACCTCGCCCTGAAACAGAATTCACGGGATGCATTGTAGGGCAGGCGGGCCGAACACGCAAGCCCCCGGGCTATCGGCGCGGCCCCGGGGCCCATAGGCCCCGGCGATGGACGCATGCCCCCGCCGTTTCCGTTCTTCGCGGAATGCGAACCGGGGCCCAGCGCCTCGCGTTCCTTCGCGCCCATGCCGCGCGCCACGCCCCTAGAGGCGCGGATACAGCACATAGCCCCTATCGGCGGCGCCGTCGGGCCGATGGCGCTCGTGGGGGCAGATGTCCATGGAGAAGGCGCGCTCGATGGCGCCGGCGGCAAGCACCTCCTCGGCCGACCCCTCGGCCGTGACGCGTCCGCGCTCCATGACCACGAGACGGTCGGAGTAGCGCAGGGCCAGGTCCAGGTCGTGAATGACCATGGCCACGGTCTTGCCGTCGCGCCGGTTCAGATCGCGCACGAGGGCCATGAGGTCGTGGCAGGCGTTAATGTCCAGATAGGTGGTGGGCTCGTCCAGCACGATGAGGTCGGTGTCCTGGGCCAGCGTCATGGCCACGAAGGCCCGCTGCCGCTCGCCGCCGGAGAGCTTGCGCACATCGTGATCGCGAAAGCGCGCCACACCGGCCCGCTCGAGAGCCGCCTCCACCCGCTCGCGATCGCGCGGCCCGAGCCGTCCGCCCATGCCTGTGTGGGGATGGCGCCCCAAGGCCACGAGCGCCTCCACGCTCACAGGCGGGACGCGGGAGGACTGCGCGAGCACGGCCAGCTCGCGGGCGCGCTCGCGGGCCGAGAGAGAACCGGTGTCGCGGCCCTTCACCTCCACGCGCCCCGACGCCGGGCGCAGCAAACCGCTGGCGAGCTTCACGAGCGTGGACTTGCCGCAACCGTTAGGGCCGATGATGCTCGTCACCGATCCGGATTCGATGCGGGCGGAAAGCCCCTCGATGAAGGGGGCGCCCGGCTTGTAGGAGAACGCCACGTTGTCGTAGCGGATAGCGCATAGCTGCGCCTGCGCAGAGGTGCCGTCGGCGGCCTCGGTTTTCGCAGCGTGCTCAGTCAAGGCCGCCTCCTTTGTTCTTCAAGATGAGGTAGATGAAGAAAGGACCTCCGATGAACGCCATCAGAATGCCGACGGGCAGCTCGTAGGGGGCGAACAGCACGCGGGCGAGCAGATCGCACCCCACGACGAAGGCAGCTCCGGCCAGAGCGGACACCGGCACCACCCACCGGTTGTCGCAGCCGACGAAGAAGCGCACCAGGTGCGGCACCACAAGCCCCACAAAGCCGAGCAGTCCCGCGAAGGAGACGGCGGCGCCGGCGAGCACCGCGGCCACGGCGAGCATGGAGAGGCGCAACCGGCTCACATTGAGCCCGAGCCCGTGGGCCGCCTCGTCGCCGAGCGCCAGGATGTTCAGCTTCGATGCACCGGCGAGCGCCGCCGCAAGCCCCACGGCGATATAAACGGCCGGCCAGCCCAGATCGCGCATGAGCACGCCGGAAAGGCCGCCCACGAGGAAGGTGGACGAGCCGACGTAGGCATCGGGGTCCACGATGAGGATGGTGTTCATGCCGGCGCCGAACACGGTGGTGATGGCAATGCCGGCGAGCACTACGGTCAGTCGGCTGACCCCCGCGCCGAGTGACAGCGCGAAGATGATGAGCGCCGTTGCCAAGGCGCCGGCAAAAGCCGCGAGAGGCGTGAGCCACAGCGCCCCGGGCGCAAGGGAGGCGGCCAGCAGCACGAACAGTCCCGCACCGGAATTCACGCCGATGACGTTGGGGCTCGCAAGCGGGTTGTCGAGCGATGCCTGGATAAGCGCGCCGGAGGTGGCGAGGGCCGCGCCGGCCAGCAGCGCCGCCAAAACGCGCGGGACGCGGACGTTCTCCAGAATGCTGCGGGCCGTATCGGGCACATCGGCGCCTGCCGCCCATGCCGCCAGCTCCGGCAGGCTCACCGAGGAGGCGCCGAGCATCAGGCCCGCGGCCGCGGCCACCGCCAGCAGGACAGCGGTCGAAGCCAGGACGACAATGTTCTTCGGAATGTTGCTCATAGGGCTGCCATCCTCGTCATCTTACGGGAAGGGGCCGCTCTAACCGCGCGCGGGCTGCCCGTAGAGGCTGTCGAAGAGCCCCTGGTAGGCATCGGACCAGTGCGCGTTGGGCTTGGAGAGGTACAGGGTCGGGTCCAAGGTGATGTAGCGCCCGTTCTGCACCGCCGACAGGCTGGACCAGGCCGGGTTGGCCGCCGTGGCCTCCTCCAAGTTGCGCATGGCCGCCTCGGCATCGTCGCCCATGGGGATGACGAAGATGAAGTCGGGATCCATCTCGATAACCGCTTCCAGGCTGAAGTCCTTCAAGAGGCTGCGATTCTCGCCGGCCAGGTTGTTCACGCCGAGGTCGGCCAGCATGGCGCCGGTCTGGGTCTCGGGGGCCTGCACGCGGGTGCCGCCGGAGAACGTGGTGAGCACGAGCGCCGTCGGCGGGTTCTCGGCCGGCACCTGAGCCACGATGTCATCGATGGCCTGCTCCACTGCAGCCGCGTTCTGCTCGTAGAGATCCTCGCGGCCGGTGATGTCGGTGAAGGTGCGCATGAGGCGCAGGTAGTCGTCGAACGTGGTCACCTGGAAGTACGCCACGGGAATCCCGGAGCCCACGAGCGCGTCGCGCAGGTCGGCCTGGCTGGAATCGCCGCCGCGGCCGCCGGTGCCGCTCGTCATAATGACGAAGTCGGGGTCAAGCGCGATGATGGCCTCCAGGTTCACGCTGGCGAAATCGCCCACCGTGGCCACATCGGGGCTCGCGATGGTCCAGCCCGCCGCCTGAAGAGCGTCGTCGGACACGCCCACGAGCGTGCCGCCGGCCAGCTCCCAGGCATTCGCGAAGCTGCCCATGCAGGCCACCACGCGCTGGGGGTTGTCCACGGTCACCTCGTTGCCCAAATCATCGGTGAAGGTGACCGGTCCGGGCGCGGCATCATCGGCGCCGGCCGCATCGGATGCGGGAGCCTGCTGCTCCGGGGCGGCAGTGTTGTCGGCAGCCGGAGCGGCGGCCTCCTGCTGGCCGCACCCAACCAGGGCCAGGGCGAGCACCGCCGCAGCGGCACATAGGACGATTCTCTTCATGCTAGTTCTCCTCTTCTTCCAGCTTCTGCCCGTGGGCGCAGTAGTCGTCCTGGGCCAGGATGTCGCCGTCGTGGTAGTAGGCGGCGCGGGCGCGGCAGCCGCCGCAGCCGTCCTTGTAATCGCACGTGCCGCAGGCGCCGGAATAGGCCTGGGTGCGCAGGCGCTCGAAGACGGGGCTCGTTTTCCAGATCTCGTCGAAGGGCTGCATCCGCACGTCGCCGGCTTCCTCGGTCATGTAGGCGCAGGGGCGCACGATTCCCTCGCTGCCCACGACGCAGTAGGTCAGCCCCGCCAGGCAGCCGCGGGTAAAGCGCGTGTCGATGCCGAGCTGCTTGGCCACGCGGGTGAACTGCGGGGCGCAGGTAGGCTTCACGTCGATGGACACTTCCGCCGACTTCCGCATGATGTCGCGCAAAAGCGCCTCGTTCTCGAGCACCTCCAGACTCGTCTCCTGGATATACTCGCCCCGGCCCACGGGGATCAGGAAGAAGATGTAGTGGGCGATGGCGCCGATCTCTTCGGCGAAGTCGGTAATGGCGCACACCTCGTCGCGGTTCCAGTCCACCACGGTAGTGTGCAGCTGGAAGGGCAGGCCCGCGCGCTTGCAGGCCTCGATGCCGGCACGGGTGAGCTCGTAGGCGTTGGCCAGGCCGCGGAACTTGTCGTGCTTCTCGGGCACGAGACTGTCCACGGAGATGCCCATGGCGCAGGCGCCGGCCTCCTTCAGCTTCTGGGCCACTTCATCGGTGATGAGCGTGCCGTTGGTGCCGAACACCGGACGCAGCCCGCAGGAAGCCGCGTGGGCCACCAGCTCGTAGATGTCGGGGCGCAGAAGCGGCTCGCCGCCGGAGAAGATCATGATCTTGAAACCGGCCTTGGCGATCTCGTCGATCATCTTCTTCGCCTCGTCGGTGGAAAGCTCGCGATCCGTGGCCTCCTCGGCATCTTGGTAGCAGTGCACGCACTTCAGGTTGCACTGGTTCGTGGTCATCCACGATACGATCATGGGATTCTCCCCTTTCCTATGGTCTCACTGCATGCTTCTCGAGCATAGGAAGAGCATAGCCGCGAAGGCGCCGGCCGGGCATCACCTGAACAGCCTAGGTTGGACGCAACAAAAGTAGGTTCAGGCTAACTGGTAGGAGAAATCGCGAACCGCCTCGGCCACGGCGGCCCGACGCTGGGCAGTACGGCCGGCTTGGGACCAGGGTGCGTCCTGGGTGAGCCGGACCAGGTCATCGCGGGTGTAGAGGAACGCGTCGTCGATGGATGCCACGCGGCTATCGATGGCCGCATGCCCCGCCGACACGTCGACGAGCAGCATCGCACGGCCGCGGCGGCTGCGCATGGCCGCTCTCACGGCGCGCTTGTCGAGCAGGGGCACCGCGCCTGGTGCGGCCACGACGATGTCGGCGTTGCCGAGGGCCACGGGCAGCGCCTCGGCGGAAACGACCGGCGAGGCCTGCGCGGCCCCGTGCGGGGCGGGAGCTGCGCCGACGAAGGAGAAGCGCCCGAGGCCGGCCTGGGCAAGAGCGGCCACCGCGGCGGCCACAAGCCCGTCATCGCCCACGGCGAGCACCTGCCGCCGGTCAAGGTGGTCGAACACGCGCCGCGCCAGCTCGGCCACGGTCGCGCCGAGCGCATCGGCCGTTTCCGCGCCGTCTGCCGCGGCCAATCGGGCCGCAAGGGCGCGGGCCGCATCGCCGAGCGCCTCGAGCCGCGGCCCGAAGGAGCCCCGCGCCCGAGCCGGGGCAACCCCAGCACACCAGGCCGCGGCCATATCCTCATCAGCGGCCGCAAACTCGTCGATGGCGGCCACCGCGGCGAACAGGTGGGCCGCCGCATCGGCGCCCTCGGCAAAGTAGCCGTGGGCGGTCAGATCCGCCCCCGCATTCGTCGCACTGCCGAGCAGCCCCAGGACAAGATCGTAGGAATCCATGCCGTCCTCCACGACGGCGTACACCTCGAAGCGCTCCCCCGTCGCCAGCACGAGCGCCTCAGCCACGCTCCGGTGCCCGGCAAGCGCCGTCAGCACGGCGCCCAGGGCGCCCTCCCCGGCAAGGGATGCGGACAAGGGAAGGAAGGGCGCCCTGCGCGGGTTGGCACCGACCATGACGAGCGTCATGGCGTCACCCGGCCGAAACGGCGATCAGCGCGAGCATAGCCGCGAAGCCGCCGATGGAGAGGAGGGCTCGGGTGCGGGTGCCCACCGCGCAGGGCGCGAGGAAGGAGAAGACGGCATAGAGGCTCCACACCGCCGACACGAGAAGAGACAAGACAATACGCGGCCAGAGGTAGCCCACACTTCCCTGGCAGTGGAAGTGGGTCATGGCCGCCGAGAGCGCCACCATATGGGTGAATCCGATGAGCATGGCCCCAACGAATACCACGAGCCCCGCGAGGGCCGCAGCGCGGGCGATGGTGGCCAGAGTGTCGAGGGCCGGCGTATCAAGCGAGAACAACTTGGCGGATCGACGCGCCATAAGGCGGCGTTGGTACAGCAGAAGCCCCGAGGCCGCCGCGCTCACTGCGAAGCAGGCGCAGGCCGCGAACACGAGCACGATATGGGGCACGAGCAGGGGCCATTGGTAGAGGGCCATGTTGTCGGCACTCACCGGATCGAGGATCTTCAGCCACTGGGAGGCCACGATGAGCAGCGCCGCCACCGGCCCCACAATGAGCGCAAAGCCGAGGCCGCGTCTTGTGACGACCAGCCCCACCGCCGTCACCACGGCAAGAACCCAGGCAGCCAGCATGATGATGTTCGGCCCCGACAGCAGCGTGCCGGAGGTGGTGGTGGACTCGATGCCGATCACGGCGGAGTGCAATGCCACGGCCGCGAAGAAGAGCGCCCTGGCCGCCCGTGCGCTGCCCTCCCGCTCGCGCAGGATGCCGTGAGCCGCCAGGGCGCTCGCCGCGCCGTAGGCCAGTACGCAGACTATTTCCAAGTAGAACAGGAACATGGGGCTTGCGGGCTCGTCCTCTCTCGTAACATCCCCATCATAGCGAAAGGGGCGCCGCCCGGTATCGCCCAAACGGGCTACATGGCGCCGTTTGGGCGCGCGGCGCGGCCGATGAGCCACCCGACGCGACGGCTGCACAGGCGCTGCGGGCAGCGGGCGCGAACAGCCGCGCCGCGCTCCCTCCTAGCAGCGCCGCAAGATGCCGGTCTCGAAGCCGTAGGTCACGAGCGCCGCGCGGTTGGCGCGGCCCGATTTGGCCGTCATGTGGGACAGATGGGCCTTCACCGTCTGCTCGGACAGCGTCAGGCGCCCGGCGATCTCCTTGTTCGAGAGACCGCCAGCGATGTAGTAGAGGATCTGCTGCTCGCGCAGGGTCAGCCCGTGATCGGGATCGGTGACGAGAATCATGGGAGACGGGGTGCCAAGGCAGCGAGCCTAGGCGAAGTCGTAGAGGTCCTTGGCGGCTTCCTGGAAGTCGGCGTAGGCCTCGGCGGCGATGACCTCGTCGTCCACCAGCTCGAAGGAGACCGGCTGGCCCTCCTCGTCCACCTCGGTCACCTCCAGCACCACGACCTCGCCCGAAGAGGTGGCCGGATGCTCGTCGTCGATGGGGAAGAAGAACCCGAACGAGCTTTCGCCCTTCAGCACCAGGCCGAGGAACTCCAGCTCAACCCGCTCGCCCTTCTCGTCCACTAGGGTGATGGTGACGCCCTCCTCGGTTGGCGGGCAGAAATTGGGGGCAGAACCTTCGCGTACCATAGAATCTCCTTGTAACTCGCCGCCGGCCGGAGCCGCGCGGTATCCTGATTCGCTCAAACAGTCCTCGCTTGGGGGAACAGGGCATTCAGTCCTGTTCCCGCCGCTGCAAAACTCGCTCGGTCAGGACACCCCGCGTCTCCTCTACGCTCGGCCACGTCTGCTAGCCAGCGAATCAGAATCCCCGTGGCCCCGGCCACGAAGAGTTCCCTACTGGGCCCTCCCGTGCTTGTGCTTTTTCTTCTTGTTGCTCGCCTGCTTCGGCTTGGGCGCGGCATGCTTGCCCGTCGGGGCCTCCGCAGACGCCTCGACAGCCTCGACCGCGACCGTCTCGACCTTCTGGGCCTCCAAGCGCGCCAGCGGCACCTGGGCGATGCCCGTGGAGGCCGAGTGGTCAAACTCGAAACGGCCGATCTCGGTGCCGTACTTCTTCTGCAGCTTCGCGAACTTCGGCTCGCGGGTCTTCCACATACAATACAGCGGACAGGCAATGGCGATGGACGAGTAGGAGCCGGCGATAAGGCCGATGGCCATGGCGAAGGCGAAGTCCTTCAGGGTCTCGCCGCCGAACAAGAGCATGGCGAACACGGGGATGAACGAGGTGAGCGTCGTGTTGATGGTGCGGATGAACACCTGATTCATGGAGTGGTTGGCCATGGTCATGAAGGTGCAGCGGATGTCCTCGCCCTTCATGTTGTCGTTGATGCGGTGGAACACGACCACGGTGTCGTAGAGCGAGTAGCCCAAGATGGTGAGCAGGGCGGCGATGGTGTTCGGATTCACCTCCCGGCCCACGAGCGCGTAGATGCCCACCACCAGGATGAGGTCGTGCAGCAGCGCCACGATGGCCATGACGCCCATCTTGTACTCGAAGCGGATGGCGATGTAGACGATGATGAGCAGGATGGACACGAGAAACGCGATAAGCGAGCTCTGGATGACGCTGGCGCCCCAGTCCGGACCGATGGTGGTCACTTCGAAGTCGTTGGCCGTCATGCCCAGCGCGTCGGCCACCTGGGTGGCGCGGGCCGTGGCGTCCTCGGGGCTCGTGGTGGTGGTGCGCACGAGGAAGCCGGGCTCGCCGCTCGTCTCGGTGGTCTGGATGACCGCGTCGGGCTCGCCGGCGTCGGCGAAGGCGTCGCGCATCTGCTCGATGGTGGTCTCGCCCGTGCCGTGGAAGGCCACCGAGGTGCCGCCTACGAACTCGATGCCGAAGTTCAGACCGCGGAAGCCCACGATGGCCAGGCAGGCCACCATGGCCACGGCGGCCACGGTGAGGAACACCTTGCGATAGCCGAGGAAGTTGATGTCGTGCTTGATGAAGCGGCCCTTTATCTTGCGGGCGGCGCGCACGGTCTGCGAGGCGTCGGCCGGATCGTCGGCGTCCACGATCTCACGGGTCTCGGCGGCGCTCATCTGGGAGCCCGTCTCGGCCTCGCGCTCGCTCACGCCCTCGGCGGCGGCGAGGGCGGCATAGCCCTTGGAGGCCTCGATGGAATCCTTGATGCCCCAGAAGCCCGGATGGCGCGCGATGACCTTCGGCGCGAGCAGGCGGATGAGCGGGGCCTTGAAGATAACCATCATCACGATGTCGCAGATAATGCCCAAGGCCAGTGTCATACCGAAGCCCTTGACCGACGAGGCGGCCAGGAAGAACAGGCACAGCGCCGAGACCATGGTCACCAGGTCGGCATCGATAGAGGTGAAGATGGCATGCTTCACGCCGGTGATGGAGGCGGCCTTCACCGAGCGGCCCATGCGAATCTCCTCGCGGAAGCGCTCCACGGTGAGGATGGACGAGTCGGCGGCCATGCCGATGGTCAGCACGATGCCGGCAATGCCAGCCAGCGACAAGCTGAACAGATGGAAGGCGGACAAGGCCGCCAGGATGCCCAGGTAAAGCACGGCGAACACGGCCATAGCCGCCGCCGTGATGAGGCCGAGACCCTTGTAGAACAAAAGCAGGTAGAGCATCACGACCGCCAGGCCGATGAGCGCCACGATGACGCCGGAGACGAGCGCGTCTTGGCCGAGGGTCGGGCCGACCACCTGGGACTGGGCGTACTCGAAGGAGACGGGCAGCGAGCCGGATTCCAGGATGGTCTGGAGGTTCTTGGCCTCGTCCAGCGTGTAGTTGCCGGTAATGGACACCTCTCCGTTGGGAATCTCGGATTGCACCGCGGGAGCCGACTGCACCTCGCCGTCCAGGATGATGACGATCTGGCCGTGATCGGCCACCAGCTCGCGGGACGCGTCGGCGAAGGCCTTGGCGCCCTGGCTGTTCAGCGTGATGTTCACCGCGTAGTCGGTGGAGGCCTCAGAGGCCTTCCCGATGGTGACGTTGGTAATGTCGGCGCCGGTGACGATGGGCGTGTAGGTGCCCGGCTCCACTTCCAAATGCTCGGTCTTGCCCGAGGGGAAGACGTTGCCGAACTCGTCGGTCACCGAGCTCTCGCCGGCGTACTGGCCGCTCTCGATGGCCTCCTTCACCTTTTCATCGGTGAAGGAGTCGAGGCGCGCGAACTCAAGCGAACCGGTACGGCCGATGGTGGCGAGCGCCTCCTCGGTGTCGGACAGGCCTGGAATCTGCACGAGGATCTGGTCGGTTCCCTGCTCCTGCACCGTGGCCTCCGACGCGCCGAGCGCGTTCACGCGGCTCTCGATGATGGCGCGGGACTTCTCCATGTCCTCGGGAGTGACCGGCTCGCCGTCGGTAGACTTCGCCGTAAGCACCACCGACAGGCCGCCCTGGATGTCGAGACCCTGGTTGATCTTCTCGTTGGGCGGCGTGAACAGAACCGCCGAGACGACTACCAGCAGCGTAGTGAGGACGAGCAGCCAGACGTTGCGACGGTCGTGAGTGCGCGTCGGCTTCTTCTTTACAGTGCGTTCCAGTGCCATGGGACTTGCCTTTTCTTTCCTGCGGTCTGTTACCTTTTATGCGAACGGCGCCCCTGTCCTCCCCCGACAGCGACGCGTTGGCTCAACTTGCCTATTGTGCCATAAATAAACCGAAGGTCAACGCCTTATTCTGGAATCGCAATATTTAGAGACGCCCGCCAGGGCCGTCCGCGCCGAGCAGCGCCACGAGAGCGCGGCGGTTGGGCACGCCGCATTTCTCGTAGATATGGCTCGTATGGGCCTTGAACGTGCCCTCGGCGATGAAGAGCTCGCCGCGGATGGCCGGCCCGTTCTTCCCCTGGGCGATGAGGTGCAGGATCTCGGTCTCGCGCGGGGTGAGGCGGAAGCGCTCGGCCAGCTCGGCCACATGGGCCTCGCGGCGCTCCTCCTCGGGGGTCTTCTCCACAAGGCCGCCTATGTCCAGGATGCGAACGCCCCACTTGCTGGCGAGCTCGCGCTCGGACAGCAGGATGAGTGTGGCCGCGAGCATCATGGCCACCACCACGACGGCTATGACCGTATCCTGGGCGCCGACGGCAAGGCCCAGGGCGCCCATAGTCTCGGCCACGTCCTTGCCCCAGATCACGAACACCTGCTCAGCGCCCTTGATGGCCGCGAAGACCACCACGGTCACCCCCAGCCGCTTCGAGATATCATAGAGCAGCAGCGCCACGATGATGCCCACAAGCGAGTAGCTCATGGAGATGAGATAGCTGGAGGCCGCCGTGCCGAGAAAGCCCTCCACGGGCACCAGGAGAAAGCCGCACACGATGAGCACGAGAGGCGAGCGGTAGAGGGCGCCCACGTTGAAGCGGGCCGAGAAGAAGTAGGCGCTCGCGAAGAGCACGACCATGATGAGGGCGGTGGAGGCCGACGAGTGCATCCCCGCCCCGGCGGCCAACTGGTGCTGGCGCAGGCCGTAGGCGAAGGAATACAGGGCCAGCAGCACGAATATCTTCCAAGGATAGGTGAGCCTCGGCATCACCGGCGAGGGGCGGTCGGCCGCCGGCAGCGCTTGGAATGCCGCCCGCAAGCAGAGAACGGCGGCCACGGGCAGGGCCACCATGGCGCAGGCCACCCGAAGCCCATCGAGGCCGCCGCAGAAGAACACGAAGACCACGGCCGCAAGCTGAGAGGCCGTGGTGTATAAGAAGATGCGGATGAGGGAAACGCAGCTTAAGACCTCGGCCCACAACACCAAGAAGAGCCCGAAGCCGATGCCGCCGAGGGCCGCGCCGACCACGGCCAGAACCGCCGCCGCACCGCCGGGAAAGGCCGCCTCTCCCGCAGCGATGAGGGCGAGGGAGGCAGCCGCCATGGCGCCGGCGGACACGGCGCGCACCGCACCGGTGGCATTGAGGGGCACGAGACGGCGAGCCGCGACGGCCACGACGATAGAGGCGAGGGCCATGGCGTAGTCGAAGACGTCATGCAGATCGAAGGGGGCCGGCAGGGCCAAGGCCGGCGCCGCCACGGCAAGGGTGACCCAAGCCCGAGCGCAGCCGAGCGCGAACAGGTAGGGCAGGATGCCCGCCAGGTAGAGGGCGCGATCCTCCCTCCCCTTCCGTATGTCAGCCAGCAGTTTCCCCATGGCGGGCATTATAGCAGGCGAGATAGGCCGAATTGAAGAGAGCCCGGCCGACAGGGAGGGAGGTCGACCGGGCCCGAGAGGGAAATGGCAAGGGGGAGCTACCGGCTCGCGACGAGCTTTCCGGTGTAGTAGCCCGAGGTGATGGCGCGGCCGATGGAGAGGCCCTCGATGTCCATGGGGTAGTCCACGCCGCCGAAGAACTGGCCCGAGGCGTTGCCCACGGCGTACAGGCCGGCGATGGGCTCGAAGGCCTCGTTCAGGCACTGGTGATCGCCGTTGACCACTAGGCCGCCCAGGATGGCCGGCAGCTTGTTGGAGCCGCGGGGAATGGCGTAGTAGGGGCCGCCCTCGATGGGCACGAGGTACTTCGCGGACTTGCCGAAGTCCTCGTCGCGGCCGGCGGCGCACAGCTCGTTGTAGCGGGCCACGGTCTCGGCAAGATGGGCCGGGTCCACGGCCGTGAGCTTCCAATCGTTCTCGGCGGCGTAGGCGTTCATGGCCTCGGCCAGGGCCTCCACGGTGTCGGCGGTAATCCACTTCTCGGGGTTCACCTTGTTGTCGCCGTTGTACTGGGAGATGTCATAGGGCGCGGCGGCCTTCCAATCCTCGTAGTAGTCCTCCCAGTTTGCGGGCACGAGGCTGAAGAACTTGGCGGCCGTGGAGTCCTCGAAGCCGGCGCGGGCCAGGTAGGGGCGGGCGAAGTTGTTCATGTAGCCCATGCGGCAGCAGGTCTCGTCCATGAAGCGGTTGCCCTCCTGGTCCACGAAGAGGAAGGGCATCTCCAGGCGCACGAAGGCCGGCTCGCCATGGATCATCTTCGTGTGGGTGTGGGGCGTCATGATGGCGCCGGCGTTCATGCCGGCCACCAGAGCGCTGCCGTCGCGGAAGTCGGTGAACAGGCTGAAGCCCTTGGTGTCGGGGGCGTAGTAGTCGAGCATCTCCTGGTTGGAGGAGTAGTCGCCGCAGGCCAGGATGACGCCCTTGGCCGCCGTGAACAGGTGGTGGCCGCCCTCGGTCTCGCAAATGGCGCCCGTGACCGCGCCGGACTCATCGACGGCCAGCTGCACGCAGGGAGTGTTGTAGAAGAACTCGGCGCCGGCGGCGGCCAGGTTCTCAGCGATGACCGTGGCGGCGGCGTTGTGGTTGCCCTCCACGTGGAAGTAGGTGTTGGCATGCAGGTGGATGTCGTAGCCGTTGTAGGTGAGCACCGCATCGTGGGGCTTCGATTCCACGCCGCCCTTGGCTGCCTCCTCGGCCCACCAGGCCAGAGCCTCCTGGGAGTTGTGGGCCCAGATGTTCACGAGGTCGCGATCGGAACGGTAGTCGCTCTTCCAGTTGATGAAGCTCACGCAGGCCTGCACCGCTGCCTCGTCGGTCTTGGTCAGATCGATGGACGCGGCCATATTGCCCGTGGTCTGGGCGGCGTTGATGTTCTGCACGCAAGCCACCCGCGCCCCGGCCTCCAGGGCGGTGTGCACCGCGGCCAGGCCCGACTCGCCGGCGCCCACGACCACCACGTCGTAGTCATGGGTCTCCACGAAGTCGGTGATGGGGGTCTGCGGGGCCAGGAAGGACGGGCCGGTGGCCGCGCCCGTGGCAGCCAGGCCGGCCTCGGCGGCCGCCTGCCCGACGTCGCGGGGCTGGCCGCAACCGGCCAGGCCCGCGGCGCCGGCAGCGCCCAAGGCGGCGATGCCGCCGAACTTGAGCAGGTCGCGACGGGTGAAGTTGGTAGCAGTCATGGTAACTCCCTCTCTTTCGTGCGGGATCCGGAGAGCAGGCGCATCCGGCGCTCCCACGAGCACCGCACGCCCACCTAACTGTTCGGCCGCGAAGAGCGCTCAGGAGGCGTGGGGCCCTTCCCTGCTGCGCCTTGCGACGGCGCCCACTATGGCTGCCGGCGGCGCCCGGCGCATCGGAAAGTGCGCCAGAAAAAGATTATTCCCGTAAACTTTTTCCTAAACCCTTACAATGAGCTGGGAAAACTTTTAGCTGATATTTTCTCTTCCCACCCGCGAAAACCTCTCCGTCTCTCGCACCACGGCATGCTCTTCGCCTCCCGAGAGGCCGGCGCCACGGGCGCCCCTCCGGTTCTTGGGGCGTTTTCTGGCTTGCAAACAACGACCTTGGAACCCGATCGGTCCGAAAAACATCCAAAAGCAGCCAGCTTGTAATATCTCGCTTCCGTTTCCCCAGGTCACGTATTACCGCTCCCGGCAAAATCGCAATCCAAGGTACCAAGGTCGTGCTTTTCAAGCCAGAAAACGCCTCAGGCCCGGAAACCCCGCCGTCGAGACGGGGCGGCGCCCTACTGCCGGCAGCATGCCGAAACCAAGCGAAAGGGTCCCGCACATACCCGAACCCTGATCTGCTGACTTACCACAGCGGAACATTCATGAAGGCCGCTGGCGGCCGCGGAGAGCGCCGGCGAACCCCCTACAATACGCCCATGCGAATTTTCCTGTACGGCATATCGGCGCTCTCCTGGTGGCTCTCGGCCCCGGCCACGCCCGGCGAGGGGAACCGGGTAGGTCAAAATGCGCTGCGGAACTGCAAACCCGATGCCGCGACAATCCAGTATCTCGCGCACTGCTGCCCGCAAATCCCCCGACCCTACCACGTTACGGTTTCCGCGCGCATGAAGCGGTGCCCTGACGAAGTTGCGCCCCATCGCTCCCAGTTCAAGCTTGTCGGCAGGCCGTTCTGCCGTGTGGCAAGCGGAATATACGCGCCCTGCCCCGAGCTGTGCTTCGTCCAAGTCGCGAACAACCTGGACCTCCACGAACTCGTGAAGGTGGGCAACGCGCTGTGCGGCACCTTCTTCATCGATCCCAAAGCACGCAACGGCCTGGGGAAGCGCCGACCCCTTACCAGCGTGCGGCGCATCGGGGCATTCATCGGACGCAATCCGGGCATCCTCGGCGCGAAGCCGGCGCGCCGAGCCCTCGGCCTCATGGTAGACGGCGCCGCATCGCCTCCCGAGGTGTTTCTGGCCATGGCCCTGGGCCTTCCCTATCGCTTCGGGGGCTACCAACTGCCGGGCATCGCCGCCAACCGCCGCATAAAGCCCAGCTCCAAGGCCCGTGCCATCGCGCACCGAAACACGCTCGTTCCCGACATCCTCTGCGAGAGCAGCCGCCTCGACATCGAGTACGACTCCAACACCGAGCACGCAAGCGCGGCGCAGCTGACGCGCGACGCCCAGAAACGGCTGGCCCTTGAAGCCGACGGGTACAAAGTCATCACGGTTACCGCACGGCAGATAGGCAGCCAGGGGGAAATGCGGAAAATCGCCGAGCAGTCGAGACGGCGCATGGGCACCCGGCTGAGGCCCCAAAGCGCCGCATTCCGCCAGCAGCAGAGCGCCCTCTTCCGCATGGGCTGGTCGCTTAGCCGATACCACCGCCGCGAATGGCTGGAAGGCGCCCCCGAACCGGTCGCGCCCGCCTCGCCGTGCCCGACACCCGCCGATGCGCTCACCGCGCCCGGTCGTGCGCTGCGGTGTCCGGCCGTGCCCAAGCGCTGGCCGCTTTCGGATGCCGGAACGTTTTCTGGCTTGGAAAGCACGACCTTGGAACCGAATTCGCCCGAAATCGAGGGAAGCGCCTCCCCCGGCATTACGCCACGAGGGAATACTCCGGAAATGTAATACGCCCCTCCCCTCTCAAGTGCCAAAACGGTTCCAAGGTCGTGCTTTTCAAGCCAGAAAACGCCCTAAGAACCGGAGGGACGCGACAAGAACGGCTCCAGCACCCCCCAGGGCACGTCGTCCGGATCAAGCCGGGGGTCGGCTGGCGAGCACCCGCGCCGACAGCCCCGCGCCCCTCCCCTAGTGCAGGAACATGGCGTCGCCGAAGGAGAGGAGGCGGTAGCGCTCGGCCACGGCGTGCTCGTAGGCGGCCATGACGGACTCGCGGGTGCTGAAGGCGGAGACCAGCATCATGAGCGTGCTTCGGGGCACGTGGAAGTTGGTGATGAGCGCGTCTACTACATGGAACCGGTACCCCGGCAGGATGTAGAGGCTCGTGGCCTCCCGGTCGCGGGGCGCAAGCGCGCCGGCTCCCCCGTTGGCCGCGGAATCCCAGGCGCTCTCCAGGCTGCGCACGCTCGTGGTGCCCACGGCGATCACGCGGCCGCCAGCAGCGCGGGCAGCGGCGACGGCATCCACCGTGGCCTGCGGCACCGTGTAGAACTCGGTATGGATGACGTGCTTCTCGGGATCCTCCTCGTCCACGATGCGGAAGGTGTCCAGACCCACTTCCAGCTCCACCGTGGCCCAACCGACGCCCTGCTCGCGCAGACGTTCGATGAGCTGGGGGGTGAAGTGCAAGCCGGCCGTGGGGGCAGCCGCCGAGCTCTCGCGGCGGGAGTACACGGTCTGGTAGAGTTCCTCATCTCCGGCGTAGTCCTTGATGTAGGGGGGCAGCGGCGTGTGGCCCACGGCGTGCAGGGCCTCGTCCAGGCTGGGCAGCGGCGTGGTCAGCCTCGCCACGCGCTCGCCGCGCTGGCCGTTTCGGGCCCAGTCGATGATCTCGGCCGACAGTACCACATTCCCCGCGCCGTCGGCGAAGTCCACCACGGCCCCGGCCCCGGGCTTCAGGCGCTTGCCCGGGCGCACGAGCACCTCCCAGAAGGCCACGCAGTTGGTGCGGGGCTCGGGGCCTGCGCACTCGCGCAGCAAAAACACCTCGGCCGCCCCGCCGGTGCCGCGCTTGGCGCCCAACAGGCGCGCCGGCATGACGCGGGTCTCGTTGGCCACGAGCAGGTCGCCGGGCCGCAGATAGTCCGCGATATCGCGGAAGATGCGGTCTTCCACCGCGCCGGTAGCGCGATCCATCACGAGCAGGCGGCAACGGTCGCGCTCGGCGGCGGGTTCCTGGGCGATCAGCTCGTCGGGCAGGGCGTAGTCGAAATCATCGGTTCTCATGAAAAGCGCTCCTTAAGAATTGCATCGGCGGTATACTACCACGTTGATCTTGAAACGGCGGCGGAAGCGCCCCGCGGACGGCCAGCGCGGCCGCCCCCTCGCCGCCCGCAGGCCCCACCTGGAAAGGAACCCCATGGACCCCACCCCGCGCGCCTACCGCGCCATCTGCTTCGATTTGGACGGCACCCTGCTTCCCATGGACCTGGACGTGTTCATGGGCCGCTACTTCGCCGCGCTCTACGACTTCATGGAGGCCCGCGGCATCGAGGGCGGCCCCTTCTTGGAGGCCCTCAAGGCCGGCACCCGCGCCATGGCCGTCCACGACGACAGCCGCACCAACGCCGAGGCCTTCTGGGACACCTTCACCGACCTTATGGGCAACACGGACGTGGACTGGGAGCCGCTACTGACCGAGTTCTACGACGGCCCCTTCGCGGCCCTCGGTGCCGATGTGGAGCCCAACCCGGCCGCCGCGGCGGCCATCGAGACCCTGGCGGCGAAGGGCTATCCCCTGCTGCTGACCACCATGCCCATGTTCCCGCCGACCGCTGTGCGCCACCGCCTGGCCTGGGCCGGTATACGCCCCGATGCCTTCGCCCGCCTGACCCACTACGAGAATTCCCGCACCGTGAAACCACGACCGCTCTACTACGCCGAGAACCTGGCGGCGGCCGGGGTGGATGGCGCCGACGTGCTCATGGTGGGCAACAACACCGTGGAGGACCTCTCCTTCATGCACCTGGGGGCCGACGGTTATCTCGTGACCGATTGGCTGCTCGACCCGGCGGGCTTTGATCTGGCCTCGGTGAAGCACGGCACCATGGCCGACTTCGCCGCCTTCGCGGCCGCCCTGCCGCCCTGCGCCAATCCGGCCGCAGCCGTGAAGACGGGTCCCATCGACCCGGCCGAGGCCGAGGCGGCACGGACTGCCAACGACGGAGGCTCCCTGGACGGAACCCACGCCGCGGCCCACGCCGCCGCGGCTACCGACGACGTGCTGGCCGCCCAGGCGCCCGGCTCCCGGGAGGTGTAGGCCATGGCGCTGTTCGACTGTACCTGCGAGGCCACCTCCGGCCACGCTCGGGCGCTTTCCTACGAGACGGCCCACGGCACCTTCCGCACCCCCATGTTCATGCCCGTGGGCACCTCGGCCACGGTGAAGGGTGTCACCACCGACCAGCTGCGCGAGCTGGGGGCCCAGGTGGTGCTCGCCAACACCTATCATTTGGCCATGCGCCCCGGGGCCGATCTGGTGGAAGAGGCCGGCGGCATCCACCGCTTCATGAACTACGACGGCCCCATGCTCACCGATTCCGGCGGCTTCCAGGTGTTTTCCCTGGCCGACACCGTGAAGCTGTCCGATGACGGCGTCACCTTCAAGTCCATCTACGACGGGTCCAACATTCACTGGACGCCCGAGGAGAACATGGTCATCCAGCAGAAGATCGGCGCCGACATCGCCATGCAGCTGGACCAGTGCGCCCCCTATCCGGCCGCCCGCGAGTTCGTGGCGAAGGCCGTGGACTACTCGAGCGCCTGGGCGCGCCGGTGCCTGGCAGCCCACACGCGCCCCGATCAGACGCTCTTCGGCATCGTCCAGGGCGGCATGCATCTCGATCTGCGCCTGGAATCTATCCGCCGGCTGCGGGAGATCGAGGATGAGTCGCTGGCGGCCGGGCACCGGCGCTTCGGCGGCTTCGGCATCGGAGGCTACTCGGTCGGCGAGGACCACGAGGTGATGTTCGAGACCTTGGGCGCGGTGGCCCGGGCCTGCCCCGAAGACCGCCCTCGCTACCTCATGGGCGTGGGCAACCCCACCACCCTGGTGCGTGCCGTGCGCGAGGGCGTGGACATGTTCGACTGCGTGCTGCCCACCCGCACGGCCCGCATGGGCACGGCGTTCTCCAGCACGGGCCGCATGAACATGCGCAACGCCAAGTTCGCCCGCGACTTTACGCCGCTCGATCCCGCCTGCACCTGCCCCACCTGTCAAAACTACACCCGCGCCTACCTGCGCCATCTGGTGAAGCAGAACGAGATGCTCGGCGCCATGCTGCTGTCGGTGCACAACCTGCACTTCCTGCTGGATTTGATGCGCCGGGCCCGCGAGGCGGTGCTGGCCGACGCCTACGAGGACTTCTACCGGGCCTGGATGGACTCGCCGGCCGCCGCCGACTACTAGCCGCCTCGCCGCGAGCGCGATCCCCCCGAGGCGACTCATCGAAACCGGGATATCGCGCTCGCCGCACAGACGCCTCCCGCAGCCGCCTCGTCACACGGTCATGCCGACGATAACCGTTTCTCTAACGGCAGATTACAGATTGGTGACAGGTGGCTACAGGACATTAACAGCCCCTGTCGATCGCTGGCAAATCCGTTACAAGACGTTAAACTGAACTCCAATGTCCAGCGTATCGTCCGCCGAAGAGGAGAAGGGCGGCAGACGGTGCCTCCTGAGCACGAACTTTCGCCGTTGTTTGAAAGGAACTGATCGCCATGACCGCAACGCTTGCAGATAAACTGGCTCCCTACGGAATCGACTATGTGGACGCCATGGACCGCTTCGGCGACAACGCCGAGCTGTACGAACGCCTGGCGCTGAAGTACCTGGACGATGCGCATCTCGTGGCGCTCCAGGCGGCCATGGAGGCCAAGGACTACTCCGAGGGTTACAGCCAGGCCCATGCGCTCAAGGGCGTGGCGGGCAACCTCTCGTTCAAGGACCTGTTCCAGTGCGCGGCCCTCGTATCCGACGCGCTGTATGCCGGCGAGTACGAGGCGGCCGCCGAGCACATGCCCGAGGTGGAGCGCACCCACAACCTCGTCATCCAGGGCCTGGAAGCCTGGAAGGACGGCCGCTTGTAGCGAGCGCGGCGCACCCGAAACGCACCTGCAACGACAGAGGCGGCCCCTTCGGCCGCCTCTGTCATATTATCCCGAGACCCCCGTCTCGACAGCGCTCCTTACGGCACGGCTCCGCTAGACGCGCCTGGCATAGGCGAGATTGACCCAGCCGCCGCCCTTCACGTAGCCCCAGCCGCCCCTGATCTTGGCGATCCTGACCTTCTTGGCGTAGCGCAGCGTCTTGAGGACGCGCGAGGAGGTCGAGGCGCTCTTGCGCAGGTTGAGCCCCGACTTCGCCGTCACCTTGTAGGTGCCCGGCCTCAGCTTCTGCCACTTGGCGTACACCGTGCGGTTCTTTGTCATCGAGAGCTTCGTGACCCTCTTCGTGAGCCTCTTGTTCGTGTACCAGCCCTTGAACACGTAGCCGGCGCGCGTGGGGCTCTTCAGCTTCACCGTGCCGCTGGCCTTCTTCGGGTTGCCCTTGGAGTTCTTGCCGCCGTTGAGCTTGTAGGTGATCTTGTAGTTCTTGGCCCACTTCGCGTACAGGGTGGCGTTCTTGTTGGTGAGTTTCGTCACCTTCTTCTTGAACTTCCTGTCGGCGTACCAGCCCTTGAAGGTGTAGCCGGAGCGCGTCGGGTTCTTCAAGGTGATGGTGCCGCCGTACTTCTTCGGGTTCGATTTGTGGTTCTTGCCCTTGTTCATCACGTATTTAATGGCGTAGGGCTGAGACCACTTGGCATACAGAGTCGCATTTTTCTTGGTGAGCTTCTTCACCTTGTTCTTGAAGTTCTTGTCGGTGTACCAGCCGTCGAACTTGTAACCGGCGCGCGTGGGCGTGGGAAGCGAGAGCACGTTATTGTAGGAAACTGGATTGGCCGCAACCATCTTGCCGCCGTTGAGCTTGTATTTCACTGTGTACATCTTCGGAGCCTCGCCGAAATTGACGTAAGAGAAGTTCACGTCGCAGTACTTGCGCGGCGTGCCGTTCACCAAACCGATGGAGGTGAATTGCCAGATGTCGGTATTCTCGATTTTTGAGGAGGTGCCGCCCCACGAATAGCGAGCCACCCAGCGGCTCCATTGGTTGGCTGCCATGGTCTCCTTCGAGAACACCTCGTCGGTGAGCACGTTGTTGAACCAATCGGTGTTGGCGTAGATGCCCACATTGTAGCCGGCTGCCTGAATGGCCGAGCACCAGGCCACGGCAATCTGGCCGAGCAACTCGGCGCCGCCCTTCTTCTTGGTCAGATCGCGCTGAGCCTGGCACTCCAGGTCGAGATAGACCGGCAGCTGCAAGTCCCCCGGTTGAATGCCGGCGGCCTTTAGCTGATCGAGGGTCTGGTTGATCTCGTTGTCGACGGAGAAATCACCCTTGCCCAGATGGGTGGCGCGGGAAAACAGGTAGGCGCCCACCTTGATGCCAGCGGCCTGCGCCCCCTGGATATTCTGCACGAACCACGGGTCGTCGAAGCCCTTGCCGTTGGTGCCGCCGTCGCCGATGCGAATGATGGCGAAGGTGATGCCGTCGGCCTTCATCTTGTTCCAATCGATGGCCGTGTGCTTGCCGCCCTTCTCGTTGTTGAAGTACGAGATATCGACGCCGACCTCCAAAACATTGGGTACCGTGATAACCGTGCCCTTGTCGGTGGGCTTCTTGCGATCGATATAGGTGCCCACGCCGTTAGCCGCCGACCACGTGGCGCGGTAGCTGTCCCCCACGTCGGAGAAGGCGCCGAAGGTGGCTATGCCGGCATCTTCGTTCTCCTCCAGCCACACGTTGTTGGGAACGCCGTCGGTGATGCGCCAGCTGTCTCCGTCGGTCACCGGCTCGCCGGCTCCCTCGTCATGATAGCCTTCCGGCTCATAGGAGGCGCGCACCTCGTTGCTGTCGCCGTCGTCGGCGAGGGCGGCCGTGGGGATGAGGGCGAGGGTGAGCAGCGAGGCCAGGAAAACGCGCAGCGCCTTTGCAGTCATAGAAATATCCTTCAACTCTCGGGTACAGTTCATCATCGGTTGGGGTTAAAAGGGTTCACGCATGATAGCATTTTTGTTTTTCAGTCCGCAAGGCAAACCCGGGCACTTTTGGCACCTGAGGTCGGCTTATGACGGTAACAGCATAGATTACCGACAAAGCGTCCATACAGAGCAGAGCGGAAGCGGGACGCCCTTGTCGAATGGCGCTCTCCCAAGTGGGGCAGCGCCACCCGGCAAGGGCGTCCCGCTCCAAATAATCCACCTACGTAAAAAAGCGGTCGGGCCCTTCGACCCGACCGCCTGAAACGTTGAGGGAGCAACGACTTAGTAGGTCCATACCTTCGTGCCGCTGGGAATGTTGCGATTGATCCACTTCGCGTTGCCGATGGCCAGGCGCACACAGCCGTGGGAGAGGTTCATGCCCAGACGGCCGTCCTGCAGCGAGCGCTTGCTGCCCGGATTGTACAGCACCGAGTGGAACAGGTAGTTGCCGTAGAACTGCGTCCAGTACCAGCAGGAGTAGCCCTTATCCTCGCCGAAGGAAAGGCCGCGGCTGCCGATGGTGAACTTGCCGCGCACCGTGCGCGAGCCCGGAGCGCCGCTGGAGCACTTGAAGAACTTGTGCACGTTCCACTGGCCCTTCTTGCCCTTCAGCACGCAGACGCGGTTCTTGTGAGTATCCACCAGAATGAGCCACTTGGTCTTCGAGGACTGACCCTGAGCCTTGGCGGCCATGGACAGGCGCATGGACATCTCTGAGGCGGTCTTAGTGGTAATCAGGTGGTTCTTGCGCGCCTTCTTCGTGTTGTACTTCTTGTTGGCCTTCTTGGCGGCCGTGCCCTTCTTCGGGGCGATCTTCACCTGATAGGCGCGGATGTTGGCCAGCTTGGGAGCGCCCACCTGCTCGCCGTTCTTGCCCCAGCCGGTCCAGCCGTAGCCCACCACGTAGGCGCGGTAGAACACGTTGTACTGCTTGCCGAGCTCGCCGGTCAGCAGCACTTTCAGTCCCTGAACGGCGTTCTTGGTCTTGCCGTTGCCGGCCTTCTGGCCGTTCTTCTTCCAGCCCGTCCAGCCCTTACCGGCCATGCGCACCTTGTAGGCGATATTGCCCTTGATGTTCTTGGAGTCGTTCTTGATCTTGATGTAGGTGAGGGGCTTGGTGGAAGCGGTCTTGCCGGCCATCGCACCCTTCTTTTGGTACTTCACCTTCGCGCCGGGAATCTTGCCGGCGCTGCGCCAGGACACCACGGGCTTCGGCTTCGGCTTCGGTTTGGGCTTCACCTCGGGCTTGGGCGGCTCGGGAGTCTCGTCGGCGGGGGGAGTCGCGGGCGTCTGGTCGGCCGGCGGGGTGGCCGGCTGATCGGTGACCGGCTGGTCGGCCGGCGGGGTGGTGCCAGCGGGCTCGTCGGCCAGGGCGGTCGCCGGGCACATCGTGGCCACCAGGGTGGCGCTCAGCACCACTGACAGCGCCCGCTTGCGCAAAGACATCTTCTTCATCGGTTATCTCGCCTTCTTTCATATCGGAGTATCGACCGGCGACGCTCCTCCGTCCCTCGGGCGCCGCTCAATTTTCATAACTCGGCATTATAGCCGCGTTGTCAGGGAAAACACAACAGGTTGTGCCATTTTCCGCGCGAGCGCACGAGATGGCCGGGAACCCGTTGCGCCCCCTCCCTACTTCACCATATCGGCGTGCACGCCGTCGATAGCGCGCACAAGGTTGGCCAGCTTGCCGTACTGCCCGCAGGCCGAGCTCATGACCGCGACCACATAGTGTCCGTCGCTGGACAGCACCACGCCGCCGTCGTTCTGCACGTTATAGCCGCCGCCCGGGTACCACCCGGGCTTGCTGCGCGTAGGAGTCGAAAGACCCCGGTCGATAAACGAGTTCCACGGATGGGCGTACAGCCCGCGGGCCCAAGCCGAGCGCGTGTTGGTCTCGCGGTAGTAGGACCAGTAGGTGCCCACCCACAGTTTCGCCAGCGTGCGCGACGACATATAGGGGTAGTTGCGGGTGGAGGTCATCTCCTTCTCGGAGATGCCGCAGTAGTTCATCATCTTCTTCATGATACCGTGGCCGAAGCGGCGGCGCAGGCTGGAATAGCCCTCGTTGCTGGACACCTTGATGGTGCTGCTCATCGTGGCCCGCGTGCCGGCGCCCACACTGCCGGCGCGGTACTTGTTGATGGCGGCCACATAGGGCCCCTTGATGGAGCTGGCGATATAGAGCACCTTCGTGGGGTTGTAGCTGATGCCGCGGCCCGTCTTCAGATCGATCATGGTGAAGCTGAGCTTGTAGCGGCTCAGGTTCTTGATGGCCGCCTTCAGCTTCTTGCCCGCCTTGGAATTGAAGTTGTACTTCCCGCCGAAGGCCTTCAGGCCCGAGTTGGCGCCCTTGGCCTTGTTGAGGGCGCGCGTGAGCTGGGTTCGCGTCTTGCCCCCTTGGGCGTAGAACACCTCGGCGCTGGCGGCGCCCTTCGAGAAGTAGCGGTTCTTGGCGCTGCCCGGGGCCTTCTTGCCCTTCTTGACGAGCTTCACCTGGTAGCCGCGCACGCTGGCCAGCTTGCGGGCGCCGACCGCCTGGCCGTTCTTGCCCCAGCCGGTCCAGCCGTAGCCGACGAGGTTCGCCCGGTAGTACACGTTATAGCGGTCGGCCACGTCCCCGGTCAGCTTCACCCGCAGCGCCTGGATGGGATTGGCCGCCCGCTTCGTCCCCGAGGTCTTGTTGGCGGCGACATAATCCGACCAGCCGCCGGTCGCCTGATAGGTCTGGTACTTGATGGAGCCGTCCACCGTGCCCTTGTAGGCGATGCGCAGCGCCGTCACAGCCGCCGATCCGCTCTTGCGGCCGGCCAGCTTGCCGCCATCGGTGCTCTGCCATCCCCTCACGCCGGCAAGGGTGGTTTTGCAGACGAGTTCCACCGACTCTTTCGGCGCAGCGGCCCCGTCGTCGGCCGACGCAGCCTTGTCGCCCTCGGCGGCCAGGGCCGTGGCCGGCATTGCCAAAACCAGGGCGAACCCGAGGACGAGCGCCGCGGCCCACCTTGCCGGCATTGCTCTCCAACCACATCGTTTCGCAAGCGCGTTCATCCCCACAGCAGGCTCCTTCTCTCCGCCCGGGCCAAGCAGGCGCCCGAGCGCCTACTTCGTCTTCACCTTCTTCACCTTCGACCACTTCGAATAGTAATACTTGGCTCCGATTTTCTTATATGTGCGAACCTTAACATAATACGTCTTCTTCGCCTTCAGCTTCTTTACGGTGAGCGACGTTTTCTTGGCGCTTTTCACCCACCGGGTCCGCGTCGTCTTCTTCGTGAACTTCCTCGATGTGGAATAGCGGATCTGATAGCCCGTCACCGACTTCGTCTGCTTCTTCCACCGCAGGGTTATGGCTCGCCGGCCGCCCTTCACCTTGGTGAGCGTCGTGGCCCGCGGCTTAGGGGCCGGCTTGGCCTTCGCGGATGAGGGGGGCTTTGGCGCGGGTGTCGGAGCCGAAGGCGCGGGCGCGGGGGTTGAAGGCGTGGGCTTGGGGGTCGGCTTCGGCGCGGGCGCAGGTGTCGGCTTCGGCGCAGGGGTTGGCGCGGGCGCGGGCTTTGCGGGCTCGCTGGGCAGCGGCGGTGCGGGCACGATGGCGCCGGGGCCCACCGAGCCGTGCTGGAGCAGCATGGGCACATCATCGGGCGTGGCCGTCGATGCGACGAAAACCGCATCGCCGATGGTGCCCACGTCGATGGCCGTGGAGGGCGACACCACGTTGGCACCCACCTGCTGCCAGGATGCCCGGTCGTCCACCGACGCCTCGAAGACACGAGCAATCTGGCTGCCCGCCTCCGCCAGGGCCACGTACAGCCTATCGCCCCCGAGGGTCAGAGAAGCCGTATAGGCCTTGGGCAGCGCCAGGGGCGACGGCGAGTACTTCTCCCCGAAGCCGCTGCCAGACGTCCCCGCCAGATCTATCAAGCGCAGGGCGCCATCCTGGGTGACCGTGAGGGCGAAGGAGTGCTTGCCGTCCTGGTAGCCGGCCACCATCTGCGCGAAGCCGCTGTGGACCCGGGCCACCTTCCACACGCCGTTCGCAAGCGTCCACAGCTCGGTGCGGTCGCTGCTGAAATTACCTGCCATAACGGCCGGCTGACCACCCACATCGAACAGGTGCGCGCCCGCGATCGTGCCGCTCCCCCAGCGGCGGCCCGCCGGCGTCAGCGACGAGCCTGTCAGCCGGTACAACTGAGCGCCGCTGCCGCTGCCGTCGGCGAACAGGTACAGGGCACCGCCGGCCACGCCGAGCACGGGCTTGTTGGCCGCGGCCGCCACCGTGGCGACTTCCTTCCACGCCCGGCCGCTCCACCGCCACAGCCCGATGGTCGTCGTAGCGCCGTAGCGCACGCCGGCCACATACAGCTCGTTGCGGTACACTGCCCCGCTGAAGTTGCCGTAGCCGTTGCCGAGGGACCCCAGGCTCGACCACGACGAGCCATCGTAACGGTACACCGTCGCGCCCGCACCCCGCGTGCCCGATTGGAGTCGCGAGCACACCTGGTACAGCGCCCCGTCGGCAGCCTTCACCAGGCTGGTATCCGAAAAGCCCGACTCGGTCAGGGCCGTGGCCCCCTTGCCGTCCACCGCGCTCTTCCACAAATCGTGCGCGGTCACATCTGGCATTTCCAGCTTGAAGGTGATGGCATCGTCGCTCTGCTCCGTTACCGACACCACGATGCCCGAGTTCTGGCCATCGGAATAGGTAATCGCCCCGTCGGCGAGCCCCGCGGCCATATCGGCCACGCCAAACGTCGCGCGACCCGATACCGAGAGCTGAGCGTGGCGCAGGTCGCCGGCCCCGTCGCCACGGGGCGCCCCCGTCTCGCCGGGGCGGAAGATGTACACGTAGTCCTTCGGCCCCTTGTTCCCATTGCCCGCATCCTTCATGACGGGATTCACCCGGTATACCACCAGCCCCGAGCCCCCGATGGTGGAGGGGAGGCCCTCCACGGACATGTCGAGACCCGCAGCGCCGTCCGCGGCATCGCTGGCCCGGCGGAACTCGGCGACGAAGTACTCCGAGGCGTTGAGGTCAGTCTTGAACTTCACCGCCTGGCGCTTGCCGGAACCGGGCGCGAACAGGGTAACCGAACCGCCGCCGGTCTCCTCCAGCTTCGTCCACCCGCAGTCCTGGCGCGTAATGGCCAAGGGCCGCATGAGGCGCGAGCCGGCGTGTTCGGCCATGATATCCCACACGCCCACGGGGCGGTTGGCCGCATCTTCGGTCTTCGCGCCGGCCCGGTAAAGGTCCTTCGCCCCGAAGGCGTGAATGGTCTCGTGGACTATGGTGCCCGTGGAAACCCCGTGGGAGGTATCCACCATGGTGTAGGTGCCCACCCGCACCGCGCGGCCCTCCGCACCGATACGCCCTGAGCCGGTGTAGTCGGCCTTGTGGGGCCACAGCGGCGAATCGATGACCGGGGCGCTGCCGTTCACCTCGGGCACGATGAGGACGTTGTCGGCATAGCCGTCACCGTCCCCGTCAAGGCTGCGGCCGTCGAAGTCGGGATAGGCGCGGTTGAAAGCCGCCAGGGCGTCTTCCACCACGTTGACGGCATAGGCGTAGCCCTCGCGGGCGCGGGGCAGGGTCAGATACCGGATGCGGAAGTCCTCATCGGCCTGGGGGATGATCGACCGCAGGCGGCAGGCCCCATCCGAGACGTCCTTCACGTAGCTGTACAGGGTGGGCTCCAGAAACGGGCTGTCGGTGAAGCCGTTGAGCCGCTCGACGAGTCGGCGTCCCGTCAGCTGCAGCACCGAGGGGTCCACCGCGTTCAGGCCCGTGTCGCCATCCCCGGTGGTATCGCCAGCGAAGCGCACGACGATCACGAGCTGATAGCGGTCGGCATCGGCGATGGCCGTGTCGTAGGAGCCTGCGGTGGAGGACGGAGCAGCTTCGGCGACGGTCGCCACAGTCTGCTCGTCGGCCACGACGAGGGGCGATTCGACATCGGGAACGGCGGCGGCAGGGGCGTCGGCACCATCGGCACCCCCGTCGGCGGCAGTCTCGGCGGCGGAGGCATCGGCGGCATCGGCGGCAGTCGGCTGGGCCTGGGCCGGAACTGCGGGCACCAAAGCGCAGGCCAGCACGACGCTCATCAGCATCGCCGCAGCCTTATGGACGTCTTGCCGCTTCATGGCGCCCGCACCGTTCCCTCCATCGGATCTGCGCCCCCGACGGGACGTCGAATCATATCCTCGGCAGTGTAGCAAAATCCCCCGCCGAAGGCGAGGGATTTCGAGTGCAAACGAAACGAGTTTCGACGAGGCGTCACGCGTCCTTGTCGGCTTTGTCGTCCTTCTTCGCCGACACCACGTCATCGGTGGTCATAGCGTCGGCCACGAGATCCTTGTAGTCCCGGGGGCTGGCGGCGTTGCTGGCCGCGCCCAGCTCGTTGTCGCTGGCCTGCGGCTCGGGGATCTCGGCCTTCTCGTCGGTGGGATCGAGGCCGGCATCCACCCGGCGCATCATGGCCTGCCACTCCTCGTACTGGGTACCCACGTAGCTGACGCCGTTCTGGTTCAGCGTGTAGCTGGGACAAGCCGCCGAGTACATGGTAAGCCCCTTATCCTTGAAGGTGAGGGCCAGGTTCACCAGATCGGTCACGGAGTAATCGGTGGTGACGCAGCGGGCCAGCGACTCCACGATGCCGGGAATATCGGTCGGCGAGGCGGCGAGGATCTTCTCCACAATGGCCTCGATGATCATGCGCTGGGCCTGGGCACGGGAGAAGTCGCCACCCGAAACGGCATGGCGCTCGCGCGCGAAGGCCAAAGCCTGATCGCCGTCGAGGGTCTGCTCGCCCTTCTCGATGGTCAGCCCGCTCGTGTCGGAGTAGAAGCCCTCGGGCACGTTCACCTGGATGCCGCCGAGCTCGTTCACCACGTCCTTCAACTCGTCGAAGTGCACTTCGACGTAGTGGGTGATGGGCACGCCGGCAAAGGCGGACAGGGTCTTCACGGCCTGGGACGGACCGCCGAAAGCGTAGGCGGCGTTGATCTTCTGGGTGCCGTGCTCCCCCATGTCGATCATGGTATCGCGGGGCACCGAGACGAGGTCGACCACGCCGTCGTCGGGGTCGATGCGAGCGAGCATGGTCACATCCGAGCGGCTGGCCGTCTCGCCCTTGCGGGCGTCGCTGCCGAAGATGCCCACGTAGTAGGAGCCATCCTCGCTCTTGGAAGGCGCCAGTTGCTCGACGAGCTGCATCTTCTCGGTCTCGTCCATGCCGCCCTGGATAGTCTGGTTGATGCCGTTCAGGTACAGGGCCATGGCCGTGCCGCCGCCGGCCAAGGCCACCACCAGGGCAATGGCCACGCCGAGGGCGATCTTCTTGCCGCGGCTCTTCTTGCGGGCCTGCTTGGCTCGGGCCAGGCTGTCGCTGGCCGCATAGCTCTGGCGGCCCGCCGGCGTGAAACCGGACGTCCCGGCCCCGTAGACGCCGCGACCACTCGGAGCGGCGCTGCGATCGGGCGCGAAACCGGCATTGCGTCGATCGGGGGTGAAATTCGCGGAATGGGCTCCGCGACGACGGCCGCCCGTCGGCAGCGGCGCAGAATGTCTTCCTGGTCTGTTTCCCATAGGCTCTTTGCGGCGCCGGGGCGCCTACCTCCTTTGCGTGTGTTAACCAACGTCGTAGGATACCAGCGCCCGCCAGTCCTTCTGGGAGAATCTACCGAATCTTTATTTTGGATGCGCTAGATCTCGACACGCTCGAACATCGATCCCGGCACGCCGCAGATGGGACAGGTGTAGTCGGCCGGCAGCCCGTCGGGATAGCCTTCTTCCACATAACCGCAGATGGGACAGCGCCACGCAACGCGCTTGGGGGCTTCTTCGGTCGTGGGAGCAGCGGCGTCGCCTACCGGCGCGGCGGCCGGAACAGCGTCGATCCCGTCCTCTCCCCCGTTGAAGGTGGCGGCCTTGGGCGGGGTCTTGCCGCCCTTCACCCGGTGGTAGTCGGCATAGGTGAGCGGCTCCCCCGCCTCCAGCACAGCGGCCTCCTCCACGATGCCCACGAACAGGTAGTGGGTGCCCACGTCCACTTTCTCGGTCACGCGCACCGAGAAGCGGGCGAGCCCGGAGGCGGTGACATAGGGGATCTCGGCGCCGTCCAGGCAGTAGGGGCAGTCGGCGAATTTGTCGGTGTCCGCGCTGGATCGGAAGCCGAAGGCGCCGATGAGCTCCATGGGCGCAGCCTCGGACAGCACCGTGGCGGCAAAGCGGCCCGTGGCGTCGATAGCGGCAGTGGTGACGTTGTCCTTGTTGAGGGCCACGGCCAGGGTGGGCGGCGCGGAGGCCACCTGGACGAGGGTGTTCACCACGCAGCCGACCTTGCGGTCGCTCTCGCGGGAGGTAATGAGGTACAGGCCGGACGTCAACGTGCGGAATGCCTTGCGATCGATCATGGGACTCCCTTTCACCAGCGGGCGGAATCAGTTCCCTCGCAGTATACCACGACGGCTGACCCCGCCAAGCGGCTCCACCGCCCACTTGTCAGCATTCCGTGGAATAGAGCCGCCCGCGGGAGGGCGCATGGGGACGCGGCGTCCACCGGGGCACCGGCCCGGATAGCCACCCGACGCACCCCGTCGTCATTGCTCGCACGACGGCAAGCGTCTTGACAGGGGGCAGCCGGTCGTTCATGTTGTCTCCTCGGGAATGCGGTGCCTCCCAAAGCCAGCCCATCCGATCAAACCCGAGGATCCTTCATGAGAGATTCCAACATCGAGCTTTTGCGCATCGTGAGCATGATGCTCATTATCCTGTTCCACTTCAGCGTCCACGGGCCCTGGCCCGCAGACGGCGTGCTGGCGGCGGACGTCGCCGTGGGAGTGCTCGCCTTCGGCGGCAAGCTCGGGGTGAACTGCTTCGTGCTCATTACCGGGTACTTCATGACGCGCTCGTCGGTGCGGATGGCGTCGGTGGCGCGCGTAGTGCTCGAGACGTGGTTCTACTCCTGGGGACTGCTGATCCTGTTCGCCGTGGCCCAACCGGAGCTCGTTACCCAAGCCCGGCTGGAAAAGGCAGCGCTGCCGCTTGTGTCGGGCGAGTACTGGTTCATAACGAACTTCGTGGCCCTTATGGTGGTCAGCCCCTTCCTGAACTTGCTGTTCGATCGCCTGAGCCGCCGGGGCAAGAGCCGCCTGGCGGCCATCGGCTTCGTGACGATCTCGGTGCTGCCGACGCTGACCACGTTCAACCCGCTCGGATCCGATCTGCTGTGGTTCTTCTACCTCTACCTCGTGGGCGGCTGGATTCGCGAGCTGATGGAAGGCGCAGAGGGCGGCGACACCCTTGCGATCGCCCTCGCCCGAGACGGCGGCGATGGCGCGGCGGCTGACCGGGACGCCGCCTGGGCGAAAACGGCCGGGGCATCGGGGGCCCTGGCATGGCTCGACCCGGCGCGGCTGACCTTGCGCATGGGCGGCAGGCCGATGGCTGTGGCGAGCATCCTCATCTCGTGGGCCGCTATCGCCGCCATCTGCTGCGCCCAGGCTTGGTTCGGCTTCGATCGCGTGAACGCCCAGTACCCGGTGTGGCAGTATATGATTCCCACGTTTTTGGCTTCGACGGGGATGCTCGTCGCCTTCGCGCGGCTGGCCATGGCCCCCTCGCGCACCGTCAACAACCTCGCGAAATGCGCCCTGGGCGTGTACCTCATCCACGACAACCCCTTCGTGCGGGCGTGGCTCTGGCCCCACTTCGCCGCCGTGTACGCACTCGGACCGGCAGCCATCATCGGCGCGAGCCTGCTGGCGGCTGTAGGCGTGTACGCCTTCGGCGCCGCCGTGGACAGCCTGCGCATCGCGCTGCTGGAAAAGCCGCTCTTCCGCTGGCTGAACAGCCGCTTCGGCGATCAGCTCGCCCGCGCCGACCACTGGTTCGCCACTATGGGGAAATAACAGGGCCCTCCGTCATGCGACGAAGGGCCCGGGTTGTGAACGGAGCGCCGGCGCGCGAGCACTGTGCCACTGCATGAACATTACACCGGCACACGACCGCTGCGCCGATGCGCCGGGCCTACTTCAAGCGCCCGCTCGACGCCACCTTCACGCCCATGCCGCGGCTCAGACGGTTCATCTTCTTCACGAGAGCCCGCTTTTCCGCGCCCTTCAGAATGCGCGGCTGGAAGGTGTTGGTGGACTTGCTGCCCGACAGCGAGCACGGAATGATGCGGGCGTTATCCTTCTTGGTAAGCTTGCCGCCCTTCACCGTGAAGGTCTGCTGGAAGATCATAGTGTCCTTGTCGGCAGGGTTCGTGTTGCCGCCGAAGCAGAAGTTGCCCAGACTGTGCACGATGTAGCGGCCTTTGTACTCCTCGATGCCCTGGAGCACGTGGGGGTGATGGCCCAGCACGAGCGACGCGCCGCAATCGATGGCGTAGCGCCCAAGCTGCTTCTGCACCTTCGCGGGGTAGTAGTCGCGCTCGATGCCCCAATGGAAACTGACGATAATAATGGCGGCCTTGGCCTTCTTCGCCTTCTTGATACCGGCTTTCACTTGCTTTTTCGTCACGCCGTCCACCTCGTCGAACCCGAGGAAGGCCACTTTGACGCCCTTGACGGTCTTGTAGGCGATGGTGGTGTTCTGGCAGTAGGCGATGCCGCGCTTCTTCAGCGTACGCTTCGTGTCGGCCAGGCCCTTCGCGCCGAAGTCGCGGGAGTGATTGTTGGCGAGATTGGCCACCTCCACCGAGCTTTTCGTGAGGATGGAGGCATACTTTGCCGGGCCCTTGAACGTAAACGCCTTATCCGCGCGGCTCTTCGACGTAGTGAGCGTGCCCTCGAAGTTCACGATAGTCAGATCGTCTTTCGCGAAGACGGGCCGCACCTTCTTCAGGAAGTACGCCGCTCCCTTGCGCTTGTAGTAGCTGTTGAACACGCTGTTGTAGCGGGAATCGACCCCCAGCGTGCAGTCCCCCACCGCGCTGATGGTGATCTCCACCGGTTTCGCAGCCTTGGCCTTGGCGCCGCCCGACGTCGGCTCGTCGGCAAAGGCGGTCGCAGGCGCGAAGGCTGCCGCCAGCAACACCGCAATGACCGCCGCGGCGATCATCCCAGCGGCCAGCATCGCCGGAGCCTTCGGCGTGGTTCTTGCGTTGGCGTCGATCTGCATCATGGCGTTCTCCCCTTTTCTCGCATTTGCTCGCCCCGCTTGCATCGCTCAGCACCCCGGTCCCGCCCCACTTGCGCCGGGACGACGGCGACACTCGGTCACTGGGTATCAGCGGCGTCGGCACCTGCGGTGTCGACGTCGGGCGCATCGACGCCTGCTGCATCGGCGATCCCGGCGCCTGCGGTGTCGGCGGCTTGGGTGTCAGCGCCTGCAGGGTTAGCTGCTTGAGTGTCGGCGTCTGCGGCGTCGGCATCGGGCACATCGCTGCCAAGCAGAAGGGCCTGCAGGCCGTTGATCGCCTCCGGCAGGGCGCCTGTGGTAATGCCCCAGGCCACACCGCCACCGGCAAGGGCAACGAGCAGCACGACCAGAATGATAACACCCCACGGCTTGCGGCGGCGTTGCGGACGAAAAGCGGCCACGTAGGCGCTGTTCAGCCGGCCCGGCTGGTAAGGGCGAGGACGTCCGCAGCGCCCCCGCGGCACCGAAACGCTCCTCCGCGTCACCTGACGACGGTTTCCCATAACCCCAAAGCCCCTTCGCGCTCGCATGTGTTCGGAATCGGAGACGAGCCACCGAGAAGAAGGCGGCGTGCCAGCCGCCTCCTGCGTCGATGAACATCTGTGGAAAATTATATGCCTGACGATGAATGCCGCGCAAGATCAGCATCGCCAGAAGACGGCCGAGCCCGACATGACCGGGAGCGCAGCGGCATTGCGGGTGCACGCAATCGCCTATCTATCTGGTCATCGTTACGCTATGATAGCGGTATCTCGCAGAGAAGAAAGGAGTTGCGTTATGACAGAGACATTGAGGCTGAGACAGCGCACCGCGGCGCTGCTGCTAACAGCCGCACTCGCCTTGGGCGCGATGGGGGCAGCCGCGACAGCCCAACCGGCCTTCGCCGACGACGTCGCGACCGACAGCACTACCACCCCAGCCACCACGGCTATCGACAAGGTAACGGTAAGCAGGGCGAAGTTCACCTACACCGGCAACGTCATCAAACCGAAGATCACCGTTAAAGCCGGAGGCAAAACAGCCGCCAGCAATATTGTCAAATCCAATGCGAACTTCACGATCGAGCCTTCTGGCACCATCAAGAAAGTAGGCACCTACAAGATCAAGGTGACGGGCCAAGGGGCTTACACAGGCACGAAAACCGTTACCGTGAAGGTGTATCCGAAGAAGCCGACCGCGAAGAAGCCCAGCGCGACAAGCAGCAGCGCCGTGACCGCCAAGTGGTCGAAGGGCAAAAACGACGTGTCCGGCTACCAGATCAAGTACTCCAAAAGCAAGAGCATGAAGGGTGCCAAGACGGTTACCGCCGGCAAGAGCGCCACCTCGAAGAAGATCTCGGGGCTCAAGGCCAACACGAAATACTACGTGCAGGTGCGTGCCTACAAAACAGTTGACGGCAAGAAGTATTACTCCGACTGGTCCGCCAAGAAGTCGGTGAAGACCAAGGCCAAGGCGAAGAAGTCAAGCGGCGGCACGGTGTATATCACCAATACGGGCGAGAAATACCACCGTGGCACCTGCCGCTATCTGCGCTACAGCAAGTATTCTATCTCCAAGAGCGAAGCCCAGCGCGAGGGATATACCGCCTGCAAGGTGTGCAGACCATAGATAGCGCGAACGGAAGCACTTAGCGGAATAGGGGGCGAGATTCGTTGGATCTCGCCCCATTTTCATGCCATCGAAGAAGTTCTCGCAACATTCGGAATCCAGCACGCGCGCCAACGCCGACCTGCGACAAAACACAGCGCCACCTATCTTGGCTCCAGCAAGACCGGAAAACCATGAGAAGGGCGAGAAGAAAAACTAAGGGGGATCCTCTTGCGAAGCCCCCCCTTTACAAAGCGCAATACGCTTTTCGTTATGAGCACATGGTACGCAAAAACTCGCAGCGCTGCAAGAGGCCTACTCCCCAGCGGCGCCGCAATTCCCCATTTCCTCCACGGTCTTCTCCCCCGTTTCCCGAGACGCCCCACCATCCTGCGCGACAGGATTTCCGTCAGCATACCAGCCGGAAATCATGCGTAGAATGAAGAAGAACCCCGAAACCACCTGTCCGTTGTCTTTGTAAAATTCCCAGTTCTTTAGCATCCGGTTGCTGAACTTGCGCAAGCTGTCCCCTCGGCTTCTCCGCACACCCTCGGATACCCAGCGCTGATGCGCATAGGGCACGGTCGCTATCTGCTGGAAAACCTCGTTTTTCATCTTAGAGCGCCGCTGGCTTAGGGAGATGCCGATGGACTCAAGGCCCTGCGTAACGGCTGGCTGAGCATTGTGCCGCGCCGGACAACCGATCATGTTGTTCAAGACGCAGTTGTTGTGAGCACACGCATTTCGCAACGCTTTGACGTTCTGCAGCACGTAGTAGTCATCCCTCAAGCGCTTGTCGCCGAATCTGTCCGCGCAGAATTTCATGAACCTCAGAAACGTACCGAACGACACCAGCTCCATAAAGACCCAAGCGGGATAATCGTGCTCGGGATGCTTTTCCAAAAGCCCCGAGGTGTAAGCGCTCGATTGCCCTCTCGCGATTTCGTCCTTAGTGCGATTGCAGGTTCTTCCCTCTGAGTTTATCCAATCCGCCTCGGCTAGGAAGTCCTCGACAATAGCGTAGCCGTCCTCGCCATGCCGCTCTATTTCCCTGAGAAGATTTACTTTCGCGAAATGCTCGATATCGAGTGTCATGGGCAAAAGCTCGTTTCGCAGGAGCATATCGATGATCGAGAGGTCGATGAGCATCTTGAAATCTAAATTGACATACTGACCCACACGAGCGCCCTCGGCCACCTTCTCGAAATTTGTCCTATATGAGCGAATACGGAAGAAATTGTTGTTTCTCTCAAGGTATGTACAGGCGTCTTCCTCGGAAATTTTCTCGAACCTCACGCCCTTCTGTTTCAGATGCTCTACCTGCTGCACCGGCGTCAGCCAAGGCTTACGGTTTCTCGCCGCTGCGTCCAATTGATTCTCGACCATAAAACTATAGCCCTGCACCCTTTCGCTTATAACATCCAGAACCGGAAAGAATTCTACTCCTGGCGGCTCCGCAAGTATACATGCCCTTGCTCAAACGAAGGGAAGCGTGAGAGTTCTTCAAAAAGCCCGACCAAATGGTCAAGATCGATGCATAGAGAGATCGCGGATCGAACACTATCCGGAATGCCCAGCCGCGCTGCGCCCTTATCTGGTTTACTGCGATTCCGCTTCCTTGATTGGAAGAATATCGTCCGCTTTGGCCTCCCAAGTCACCCTGCCGGTAAAAGCATCGACGGGGGTGGGCGGTATTTTATTTTTATCTGTCTCCTTTTTTGAATTCGTTACAAGAGCATCTATCATTCTCGTTATATTGATATAGCAGGGTATGCCTGAATCGACGTCGATACGCCCCTTCTCAATCGCCTCTCGAACGTCCTCGTTGCCCTCTTGGTCTTGAAAAAACCCGCTGATCGCAGTGGCTAAGGCAAGCTCCTTTGCGGCATGAAGAAAATACTTTCTGCTCGGGTCATCACCAACTTTTCGGCCCATAGCATGATTGCAATCAATCTTAAATTGGCCGACTTCGCCCGAAGCGCGTCGACCGAATCCGCCAAAATAGCAGCAACGATGGTTGGGAGCGAGAATGTCACCAGAAATGCTGTCATATATGAAAACGAGACGCGGGAGGTGAAAATGGAGAAACTTGCTGCTAAACGAAAGCGGGAAATATTGATCCTCAACCCTGATTTCACCACTTTCTTCTTCGCCGTCGCTCTTGTTCTCGCTCTCGTTGTTGCAAGCAATTATGGTCCAATCTCGGGCTGCCCGCGCTTCCTGAATAGCAGAGCCGAACGTAGTGACCGCATCTGCAACCTTCTTCAAGATATCGACATCGTTTGAACCTCCACGAAGGCCATAAGTCTTGCTCGCCAACTCATGAACCACGTCAAGGGCTTCGCGAAACCAGCCTTTTGCCTCGCTCGCGTGAACCTCAGCTTTCTCCCAGAATCCTCCGCCTTCTTCCTTAGCCCCACATCCACGGAAGTAGGGCTCGCCTTCGAACAGTATGGCAGAGACATCGTTGAAAAAGCTCTCGTAGCCTTCGGCGCTTCTCTCTGGCGGCTTTCTACTCTTCCCCGACTTCACATAGGCATATCGTTCGGGAGAAGCTGCGTACGACCTGCCAATAACCCACATTTTGCCCGCAAGAATGCCCTCTTGCTCCCTGAGCTCCTCAGCACTCACACCGTCATTGCATATGCAGGCCGCCGGAAGGGGGTGGCTTTCGCAAAGTTGGTAGAGGATATCGTTACCTATATCCCTATGCAGGCTCTCTCGACTTGGAAAGTAGTCCCCCACCCTCATAAGTCTCGCAGTCTCAGATCTCACAAAACCATCCCGAGGAAAAATGCTCGCATCGATCGCGCAGCCCACACTCTCCATAACCAGGCCCTCCCGTCGCAGTCAAATTTGCCGAACGCTGTTCAGATCAACGTCTCATCCGGCAGTGTCTCAAATATTAGCGCAATCACCTAGAATATAGCTCCCGCTCTAGCCCATCGTCTAAGCCGTCCTCCCTCCGACTGGGCAACATCGCCGAGTTCTACGCCGACGCGAGCAAGACCCGCGACGAGCTGGGCTGGACCGCCGAGCGCGGCCTGGTCCGCATGCGCAATTTCGAGAATGCAAATGGCGTCAACTTCAGCACCCTCCCCCCACGCAACCCACAAACGGCTGGCTGGCGTTTTCCATCATGAAGAAGTTCCGAGACCCCGTTAGCACATACTGACCCGGGGCGCCCCTTCATCGCGTGCAACCTGGATCATCGAAAAACAGCTCGGGGGCGTATTGGGCTTCGTCTATTATGAGGCGAGCCGGGCGATTTCGAATAAAATTAACGGGGTCTTCCGTCGCCAGCGCCCGAACCTGAGGGTCTTCCAGATTGATATAGTCATAATCGGGGAAAACATGCTTTACCAAAGTGGATTGCCGCTTTGTCGCGAACCGGAGACAGAGGCAACAGAGACCATTTCGCCAAGTTGGGCAACTGGGGCTCGATAGCCCTTTTTATGTAGCAATCCATTCCAGCGCCCCTCCGTCCAAGCTCAGGGGCTTCTGTCGCAATCATAAAGTATCTCTTGCCATAATCGTAAAGAAGAAATAGAAGCGCGGTTAAACCGACTTTCTACTCAAGAATTCAGTATCCTATCACGGAAAGCCGCTCCAAGCACGACGCCGCCGATCTCTGCAGCACGAACAAGTCGCTGACCGAGATGTACGTTGTCGGTGTGTCCACCGGGCGCATCGATGACGTATCCGAGACTCTCTGGGACTCGAACGTGTCCACTGCCGAGGGGTTCACTGAGCCGGCCGAATGCTGGAGGGGCTTCCCCTCGTGGCTGGAGACCCGCGGGCTTACCGGCGCGAGAACGCTCACGGACGGCAGGGAGGCCGCCATAACCGGGGGCATCGCTGGGAAGCTTGAAGGCATGGGGGGGCGGTCGGCACCCAGCGCGTGCGCGAGGGCGCTGCCAAAACGCTAACCTGCACGAGGCTCCCATGCGGCACTGGGGGCGCATCCGCGCCAACAATGCCATCAAGCACCTGAACCGTGGGATCAGGAGGCCCGCGCAGGCGGTCGATACCTTCTCCAGCGGGAGGAGCACCCTCCCGCCAGTAACCGCACGCCTCAAGTACGTCGCTGACAGCGAGCGAGGAACGAAACGGCACCTGGACGCGTCGCCGCCGGACGAGCAATCATGATGACGGTTGAATCAACTTGCACAAGAGTCTGGACGGTACATGAGCCCGATACAGCACAAAAAAGAGCTCCGGGCTGACGGTTTAGGGACACAGAAAATGCCCGTGCCCCACACCGTGGTACTCGAACGTCATTCCGATGCGAATAGCGTAGACATGCGGCTGCAAAGTGTTCCTCTAGCGCGGGATGTCTATAAAACAAACGGATATTGAGACCACATCGCGAAACACGCCAAGTCGCTCAACTTAGGCCCCTCCCGCGCCATAAAGCACTTACATTTTTGAATACAACTGATTAGCGAGACACAGCGCCATTCTAGATTGTTTCTGTGCGTGAGGGAAAGACTTCCTCTACCCATTCCTTCACTGGCTGAAGAAAATCACGCAGCATTTCATCCTTATAGGAATGGTTGAACACACTCTGCACGACCTCTCTTTCGGTCAAGGAGGTACGCTTGTATATATTGCCTAGCCACTCATGATTATTGTTCACAGCCCGTGTAGATGCAGCAGCCTGATAGATCTCGTCATCTTGAGGAAAGGTGTGTAATATCACGCTAGACAAAAAGCACTCAGGGTTATAGCCTTCTGGAATGTTGTAATTTGTCACGATGGAAAGCGCTCTGTCCCTTCGTTCATCTGCATCCCTTTCGGTTCCTGTCAAAGCTCTGTTGATTTCGCTACGTCGACTTTCATCGGAGCACAGTTTGTCACCGTCAAGCACCACCAAGACCTTCGACAAGTCCATTTCTGCAAGAACATGTGCAGCAGCTAACGCATAAGCATTTGATGCGGCGCCAAACTTTACGATACGAACATCACTGAGGACGCCATACCGCTTGAGGAGTTCCCTAATGATGGCCTCAGAAAGAGAGTCTTCAACGTATATGCAGTAATCCTGGCTATAGCTCCCCGTTAGCTCGTAAATCAGATCACTTGTAACCTCTCTCAATGCGAGGGTTGTCGGGCTACGTGGAGGATGATATAAATAGATAACGTCCACATACTCTGTCAAGGTGAGCATCTCGAGCGAATGAGTCGTAAACACTATTTGCAATTTTTGCTTTTCGGCAAGGCTACTTAAAACTTCGATCAATTTTCGCAACGCGCAAACATGTAGAAGCAGATCAACTTCATCTATCAAAACCAACGAGTTCTTATTTGCACGCACCACGGTATCTAGAATGCGAATAACCCTTTGCTCTCCAGTCCCCATGCTCAGAGATGAATACTTCAACCCCGATCTCCGGGAAACACCATCGAGATGCTCTTTACGATAAACATTATCGTAAAGAGCATCATAGTCCAAATTGAGAATATACGCCGCTTCCTTAAGAACAATCCGAGAGTCACTATCTGTTCGCTCCTGAGAGGAATAGGTTATTCTACTTGTTGAATTCTTCTTCTCAATCTCGGGAATGCAGGTATCGATTCCGAGATAATGCACATCGCGACTCGGCCGATTATTGTAGCGAGGCGACCAGCGATCCCAATCCTTAGCATAGCGCTTTTCGACCTCCCTTCCACCTTCTCTGTCTTCGATCTGGTATCGTGCGATTAGCTCGCTTCCACTCCAAAGCGAATCTGTGTTGGGGATGAAAAAGTCAGAAAATCGATAGTTCGTACCAGTGCCACTTGGCCGAAAGAGACAAGCGAGGGCGTGCACAACTGTCGACTTTCCAACGCCATTCACGCCCATTATGGCGGTCAATCGACCGTCAAATGTCAGTGTGACATCTCGCAATCCTTTCAGCTGCTTGAAGTAAACTTCTTTCAACTTAACGCGACCCATTTCTTGACCTCCAATCGGTTGCGTTCCAGCACCGACGCAAACGCCGCCTCTCTCACATCGCGAGAGGCGGTTGCGTATTGCAGCCTAGGTGAGCACTGATTCCACCAACCATTGAGCCACCGTTCCATCACCAGTTGAGCCACATTTGTGGCACATTTTGACGCGGCGGGGGTCCTTGCCCCCGCCGCCTT
>Ga0073908_1000710_pt1 | contig 53678 bp, 56 predicted proteins | sample MucameincwithD2O_FD_65484 | JGI IMG/M metagenome (GOLD analysis project Ga0073908, IMG submission 65484) | Mouse cecum microbial communities from Vienna, Austria - Mucus amended microcosms incubated with D2O | ecosystem: Host-associated > Mammals > Digestive system > Large intestine > Cecum... | reverse complement strand
CGACGTGCTGGCGGAGATTCCCCGGGTCCGCAAGGACTTCGGCTATCCCCCGCTGGTCACGCCCACCAGCCAGATCGTCGGAACCCAGGCCGTTATGAACGTGGTGGTGGGCAAGTACAAGACCTTCCCCAAGGAGTCCAAGGGTCTTCTCCGAGGCGAGTACGGACAGGTCCCCGGCGAGGTCAACGAGGAAGTCCGGTCGCTGGCCGGCATCAAGCCGGAGGACGTCATCACCTGCCGCCCGGCGGACCTGCTCCAGCCCGAGGTGGAGAAGTACCGGGAGGAGTTCAAGGGCATCGCCAAGAGCGACGAGGACGTGCTGTCCCTGGCCCTGTTCCCTCAGGTGGCTCCGAAGTTCCTGGCGTGGCGGGATGGTCCCCATGACGAGCCCGCCGCCGCTCCGGCTGCCGCCCCCGCGGCGAAGGCCGCCCCGGCGGACCCCAACGCCGTGCGGGAGCTGTTCGTGGAGTTTAAAGGATAAAACTCGGTCTGTTTTGGAAAGGAGTGTAACACAATGCCGGCTGAGAACGAGCGAAAAGATGTTCAGAAAGCCATGGCCTACGATCTTATTCGGATTTTTGAAAGGGACCCGGATAAGAGTTACACTGCGAAAGAATTGAAAGAGCTGATCGACGCTTATATCTCCGGGGTAATGCAGTAATTTGCACAAAAAGAGGACGGTATCGTAAGATGCCGTCCTCTTCTTTTACCAGTAGTTGTAGTGAAGCTCATAATTGTCGATGGCCAGCTCCAGGGTGTCCAGCACGCCGCCGCCGCCGTCGTAAAGCGTTACAGTTACTGGCAGGTCCGCGTGAAGGACACCCCGGACCCCGTCTGAGGCCCCTTTGGTATAGACGCTGTACCAGTTGTACGCCGCCCCCTCCAGGCCGGTGTTGACCCCCCAGACGCCCCAGGTATCCGCGTCCTCCTCCCGGTAATAAAAGGAGAACAGGGAGTCGCTGATCTTCTCCCCCTGATAGGCGAAGGTCTTTTCCTCCCCGAGGGTCTGCTCGTATTCCCCGGTTTCCGGGACGTATGTCCGGGTGGTCCTCCGGGCCGTCACCTCCACGGAGGCGGAGGCCGCGTCTGCGAACTCCCCGGCCACGTACAGCGTCCCGTTCAGGCCCATGCACAGGGCGCCCCGGCTCATGTTCAAACTCCGCCGGTACTCCGGCCAGACCTCCAGGCCGTGGCGGGTAAAGTCCGTGCTGATATAGGTATCCCCGGTGCGGGCAATCAGATAGGTGACGTGATGGGCGAGAAAACGGTTGCTGTAGCGCATGGAGCTTTTCTCCACCAGCACCGGCTCCAGGTCTGAGAGGAGATACTGCCGCTCCACCTGGTCCAGCATCCCCCGGACCGTGTAGGGCGGAAAGCCCAGCATTGTATAGACCAAGACCCCCAGCAGGGCGCACAGCGTCAGGTTCCGGGCCGTCTTTTGTCCCCGCGTCAGCTTCATGACGCCACCTCCCATTCCACCCGCAGCGTCCAGTCCTGTCCCGAGAGGGGATAGGAGACCTCCGCCCATTGGGGCGGGCCGTCCAGCACCAGCTCCACCGCCTGGTAGTAACGGGTCCAGCCGGAGGACGCCGCTTCGGCATTGTAGACCCAATACCGGCTCTCCGGCCAGGTCCAGGCGGCGTTGTCACGTTTGCAATGCGACAGTTCTCCCCGGTCGTCCCGCCAGGTTAAAAACCAGCTTCGTGTGCCGTACCAGGGTTCCGTCCCCAGGGGGTCCCGCATTTGAAGCCATAGCCGGACCTCCGCCACGGTGTGGCCGTCCTCCTCCGTCACGTCCCCCGGCGCGGCCCAGAGGACGCCGTGCACCAGCTCCACCTTCGCCGCCGAGGCGGGAGGTTCCTCCCAGGAAAGCTCCCCGCGTGCGCGCTCCGCCAGGGAATCCCAGCCGATGGTGTGAAACAGCGTCACCAGGGCCAGAACCGCCAGGGCCCAGGCCAGCCACCGGCTTGCCTCCCACAGCCAGCCCAGCCACGGCTTATGGACACGGTCCAGGGCCCGGCCCACCTCCTGGGCGCTGCCCATGGCGTTCAGCGCCCGCTCCGCCGCCAGATCCGGAGGGCGGCCCAGGCGGAGAAGGTCTTTCACATGGTCCTCGTAGTGGACCCGAAGCTCCGCCTCAATGCCTTTCCGGTCCGGACGGAAACGGACCTCCTGGCACACGGCGTCCACCCAGATTTGAAACGCGTCTCTCATGGCCCCACCCTCACGCCTGGGCGGCGCTGTTCACCACCGCGTCCACCTGCTCCCGGAAAACCGTCCACTCCTCTTTTCGCCGCTCTAGGGCCCGCCGGCCCTTCCGGGTAACGCGGTAGTACTTGCGGGTCCGTCCGCCCTCGACCTTCTCCCGCACCGTGACCAGCCCCTCCGCCTCCAGGCCGTGGAGAATGGGATACAGCGTCCCCTCCTTCAGCTCAAAGACGCGGTTGGACCGCCGGGCCAGCTCCGTAATCATCTGGTAACCGTACATCTCCCCGCCGGAGAGGAGGGAGAGAATCAGCAGCGTCGTGCTGCCGCTCATCAGGCTTTTGTCAATTTTCATGGCGCGCCTCCTTGCCAGCATACCTCGGTCATCTATGTTCATTATACATAGATGACCGAGGCTTGTCAAGGGGCGGAGGCGGAAATGAAACGCGCCCCCGGAGGCGGTTTCGTCTCCGGAGACGCGCTGTGATCGAAGAGCGCGGCCTTGCGGCCCCCATTTTCAGGTGTAGGACCGCTCCACCCGGACCTTGGCCTGAAAGCTGCTGTCCAGGGCCTGAACGGCGCTTTGGATTTTCTCCTCCACCTCCTGGTCGGTGAGGCGGAAGTCGAAGGGCACCGCCGCGTCGAAGACCAGGTGCGCGTGCCCGTTCCGGGGCACCACCCGGAAGTCGTGAATGGTGATGCCGCTGTCGATGCAGCGGACCAGGGTCTCCACCCGCCGGCGGGTCTCCTGCGTGACGCCGTCGTCCGTGGCCACGGGGTCCATGTGGATCACCGCCTCGCAGCCCAGGCGCTCCCGGAGCTCCCGCTCCACATGGTCGATGCGGCTGTGAAGCTCCAGCAGCTCCCCCCCGGCGGGGACCTCGGCGTGGAGGGAGATCATCCGCCGCCCGGGGCCGTAGTCGTGGACAATGATGTCGTGGACCCCCAGGATGGGCGGGTGGGAGAGGACCAGGGAGCGGATTTCCTCCACAAACTCCGCCGAGGGCGGCGTGCCCAGCAGGGGGTCCATGGTGGTCTTGGCGGCCTGGAGGCCGGACCAGAGGATAAACAGGGCCACCAGCAGTCCGCCCCAGCCGTCCAGAATCAGGTCCGTGTACCGCTCCGCCAGGGAGGCGGCCAGCACCACCGTTGTGGCGGCGCAGTCGCTGAGCGAGTCGATGGCGGCGGCGGCCATGGCGGTGGAGCCGATGCGCCGGCCGATCCGGCGGTTATAAAAGGCCATATAGAGCTTTACCAAAATGGCGGCGCAGAGCATGGCCGTCACCTGCCAGCCCCCCTCCGCCGGAACGGGGTGGAGAATCTTGCCCACGGAGGACTGGGCCAGCTCGAAGCCCATCAGAAGAATCAGCATGGCCACTACGAGACCGGACAGGTATTCCATTCGCCCGTGGCCAAAGGGGTGGTCGTGATCCGGTTTCTGCCCCGCCAGCTGGAAGCCCAGCAGCGTCACCAGAGAGGACCCGGCGTCCGAGAGGTTGTTGACGGCGTCGGCCACCACGGCGATGGACCCGGCGGACAAACCCGCCAGCAGCTTGCCCAGGAAGAGCAGCAGATTCAAAAAGACGCCCATGCCGCCGCAGAGAATTCCGTAGCCCTTGCGCAGCTGGGCCTCGGATGTTTCCTCGGGTTTGAGAAAGACACGGGCCAGTATGGCGATCATGGAAGTACCTCCTCGGAAGGGATTTTGCGCAAACAGCACAGCGTATGCTGGAAAGCGGCGGTTTGACACCGCCGCTTCAGGGGCGCTTCCCCGGCAGCACCAGCTTCATGTGACAGCACAGGCCGTCCAGGTCCTGGTCCGTGGCGGCGGGGAGACGGAGTCTGGCCCCGCAGTCCCGGCAGATGAGGTCCACGGCGGACCGGCGGATTTCCATGCCATAACGGTTGCTGCCGCAGGCGCAGGCGATGCCCCCGGGGCGGGCGGCGATGTCCCGCAGCTCGGAGAGGACCTCATACATGATGACGCTGTCCAGAAAGGCCTCGTCCCCGTTTCCCTTCCGCTCCTTCTCCGCCAGGATGGCCAGCTCCCGGAGCTGACGGTCCACCGTTTCCTCCGGGCCGATGAAGCAGCAGAACTGCTTCGTCCCGGCGCAGGTCAGGGCGGTTCCGGCCCCCTCCAGCACCCGCTCCGGCGGGCAGACGGCGGTGTGGGTCCCGCCGCAGAGCCCGCAGGGAACGGAGAGATGAAACCGCTCCCCGTCGAACTCCGCCCGCAGGGCGGAGCCGCCGCAGCCGCAGTCCACCTCCGCGCCGGAGGCCTCCAGGGCAAAGACGGAACGGGCTTTCAGGACGGGTTTCCCGCATTGGGGGCAGAGATAGCCAAAGGTCCGCATCTCCTCGCGCATGGCGCAGCACTCCTTCCAGCCGCCCCGGCGGAACCGGAGCGGACGGTATAGTTAGAATATGTAGTATACCATGTTTCCCGGCGGCCGTCCAGAATTTTATGTTTGGAACTCGTTAAATTTTTGCCGGCGGGTCCCGCCGCCCTCAGAGCGCGCAGAGGCTCACGGCCCAGGCCAGCCCCCCGGCCAGAAGAGCCTGAACCGCCTTTCCCAAGACGACGTTCCGAAGCCGCAGGCCGCTGCCCTCCAGCACCGCCGCCGTCTGGCAGAGGATGGAGACGCCGCCCCAGCCCGCGCAGGCCGAGGCCAGGACAAAGCTCAGGCGGTCCGCCGCCAGCAGCGGCGTCAGGGAAAAGAGCTCCCAAAACCCTACCAGCCCCGCGGCCAGAGGGCCGCCCAGGCTTGCCAGAGGGCTGGCCAGAACGAAGAAAAACAGAACGAAGCCGCAGACCGAGAGCATGCTGCCGCAGGCGCTCCGCACCCCCTCCACAAAGGCGGCGGGAAGGGAGAGCGCCTGATAAGAGGCCGCCCTTGGCGGACAGGGACGCGGGGCGGGGCCCCTTCCTCCCCGGAAGAAAAAGCCTGTCAGCAGGGCGGAGAGCAGGTGAATCAGCCACAGGTACACTCCCAGCCGGGGGCTGCCGAAGACCCCGCCCCCCAGAACGCTGATGAGAAACACCGGATTGGAGTTGTTGCAAAAACCCAGAAGCCGCTCCGCCTCGGCGGCGGTGAGCAGTCCCTTTTTGCGGAGCTCCGCCGCCGTCCGGGCCCCGATGGGATAGCCCCCCACCAGCCCCAGCAGCAGGGCGGACCCGGCGGAACCGGGGAGGCGGTAGAGGCTCATCAGCCCCGCCAGCCGGGGAGCGGCCCACTGGCCAAAGCCCAGGGACACCAGCATGGTGGACACCGCCATAAAGGGGAACAAAGCGGGGATGACGGACCGGCCGCAAAGCGCCAGCCCCGCCGCCGCCGCCCCGCGAACCTGGGCGGCGTCCGCCAGAAACCAGATTAAAAGACCGCAGAGAACCAGACAGCCGCCGGTCCGCCAGCGCGTGTTCATAAGCCTCACCTCGTGGAAGGTTTATGCGCCGGGAGGGGGGAACATGTGCGGCCCGGCGGAAAAGAGAGGGGGACAAGCAGAATTTGGACTGCCGCCGCATAGAAATCTCTTGAGGTGAGCAATATGGAGCGCAATCGAAGGGACCGGGAAGGCGGCGTGCTGACGGCAGTGGCGGAGCTGTTCGACCTCCCGGCGGACGTGGTGGCGGGTTTGCCCAGGCTGGAAATGGTGGGAAGCCGCCAGCTGTACCTGGAGCATCACACCGGCCTTTTGGCCTATACAGAGGAGCAGATCGACGCCAACACCGCCGCCGGGGTCCTTCGCATCAAGGGGGAGCGGCTGACCCTGATGGCCATGACGGCGGGAGAGCTGCGGGTGGGCGGCAAGATCGACTCGGTGGAGTGGGTGGGGCCATGCTGAGGGGGATGGTGAACCTGCTGCGGGGGCAGGTCCGGGTCCGGGCGGAGTGTGCCTTCCCCGAGCGGGTGCTGAATCTCTGCGGGGCCCAGGGGCTGGCCTTCTGGGACTTGGAGTGGGAGTCCCCCACCGCCTTCACCTGCCGCCTGTCCCGCAGGGACTGGAAGGCCCTCCGGCAGGCGGGGCGGAACCTGGACTGCGCCTTCTCCGTCATGGGGGTGGAGGGAGCGCCCTATTTTCTCCTGCGCTTTCGCCACCGGCAGGTTCTGGCGGTGGGGCTGGCGGCCTGCGCCCTGGGGCTGTTTCTGGGGTCCTTTTTCATCTGGGAGTTCCAGGTGGAGGGCAACGAGACCGTCCCCACGGAGCGCATCCTACGGGCCCTGGAGAAAAACGGCGTGGGCCTGGGGACCTTCGGCTTGTCCCTCAACGGGGAGGACATCCGGAACCACGTGCTGCTGGACGTGCCGGAACTAAGCTGGATCGCCGTCAACGTCTCCGGCTGCCGGGCCAGCGTCCAGGTGCGGGAGCGGACGCCGCCCCCCGTGATGATCGACCGGCGGGAACCATCCAACCTGGTGGCCCGGCGGGCGGGGCTGGTGCTGAAGGTCCAGACCATCGGAGGCGTCAGCTGCGTGATCCCCGGCAGCGCCGTGACGGAGGGGCAGATTCTGATTTCCGGCGTGGAGGACACGGACACCGTGGGGGCCCGGGTCCTGGCGGGCATGGGGAAGGTGGAGGCCCGGACGTGGTATCACCTCACCGCCGTCATGCCCCTGACGGCGATGGAAAAGCGCTATACGGGGCGGGAGAAAACGGGAATCTCCCTGGTATGCGGGACCCGGCGGATAAAATTCTTCTCAAACAGTAGCATTGAAGGGACGGAATATGATAAAATAACCAGCAGGCATCCCTGCACCCTTCTGGGCATTCCCCTGCCGGTGACGCTGGTAATGGAGAAATGGCGCTTTTACGAGCCCGTGCCCGCCCCCCAGACCGCCGCCCAGGCGGAGAAGGCCGCCGAGGCCATCCTCACGGCCCAGCTCCGGGACATGGTGGAGCCCTACGGCGAGGTGCGGTCCACCCTCTGCTCCTCCCGCCAGCGGGGGGACGCGCTGGTGGTGACGCTGTCGGCGGAGTGCCGGGAGGAGATCGGGGAGGCGGCGCCCATCTATACGGAGAATACGGAAGAAACAGACGCGTAGCGCCTGAAAAATACGGGAGTGAAGACTTTGGAACAACGGATCAGCATCGAGCGGCTGGAGCAGGCCATCAACATCTTCGGGTCCTTTGACGAGAACATCCGCCTTTTGGAGCAGGAGTTCTCCGTCACCGTGGTCAACCGGGACAGCGAGCTCCGGGTGGAGGGAGAGGCGGAACACGTGGACCTGGCCTGCAAGGCCGTCCAGGCCCTCCTCACCCTCTCCAGCCGGGGGGAGGCCATCGGGGAACAGAACGTCCGCTATGTCATCAGCATGGTCCGGGCGGGGAAGGAGGAGAAGATCGCCGAGCTTGCCGGCGACGTCCTGTGCATCTCCGCCAAGGGCCGGCCCATCAAGCCCAAGACCATCGGTCAGAAGGACTACATCGCCTCCGTTCTGAAAAACACGGTCACCATCGGCGTGGGCCCGGCGGGCACGGGGAAGACCTATCTCGCCGTGGCCGCCGCCGTCCAGGCCTTCCGGGACAAGCAGGTGAACCGCATCATCCTCACCCGTCCCGCCGTGGAGGCCGGGGAGCGGCTGGGCTTTCTGCCCGGCGACCTCCAGAGCAAGGTGGACCCCTACCTCCGGCCGCTGTATGACGCCCTTTTCGACATGCTGGGGGCGGAGACGTACCAGAAATACCTGGAGCGGGGCAGCATCGAGGTGGCCCCTCTGGCCTATATGCGGGGCCGCACCCTGGACGACAGCTTCATCATCCTGGACGAGGCCCAGAACACCAGCCGGGAGCAGATGAAGATGTTCCTGACCCGGCTGGGCTTCGGGTCCAAGATCGTCATCACCGGCGACGCCACCCAGATCGACCTGCCGGACGGGAAGACCTCCGGCCTGAAGGAGGCCATGCGGGTCCTTCGAAACGTGGAGGGCATCGGCGTCTGCCAGCTGACCAACGCCGACGTGGTGCGGCACGTCATGGTCCAGAGAATTGTACAAGCCTATGAGGACTATGAGACCCGGAAGAACAAGGAAAAGGGGAAGAAGCGATGAAGCGGCACTATATCCCCGTCACCGCCGGGGGCCCCGGGGTGAACGAGAGCCAGAGGGCTTTCATCCGCAAGGCCGTCCGCACGGCGCTGGCGGCGGAGGGGGTGGATTTTCCCTGTGAAGTGGACGTGCTTGTCACCGGCGACGAGGAGATCCGGGCCCTGAACCGGGAGACCCGGCAGGTGGACAAGTCCACAGATGTGCTGAGCTTCCCGGCCTTCGACCTTTGCCCGGGGGAGCTGCCGGGACCGGAGGACGCGGACCCCGGCACAGGGCTGGTGCCCCTGGGGGACATGATGATTTCCCTGGAGCATGTGGCGGCCCAGGCGAAGGAGTACGGGCACTCGAACCGGCGGGAGCTGGGCTATCTGGTGGTCCACTCGGTGCTGCATCTGCTGGGGTACGATCACATGGACGAGGGACCGATGAAGGCGCAGATGCGGGAACGGGAGGAGGCCATCCTGGGGGAGCTTGGAATCACGCGGTAGTCAGGCCCGGAGGGAATCGGACAGCCCCTGCCCGGTGCGGAGGCCCGGGAGAAGGGCGTCAGATTGCCGTCCGTCTGCCAAGGCGGGAGCCATCCGGCATCCCAGCCGCAAAAAACCGCCAAGGCAGCGGCAGCGGAAAGAGGAGAAAGCCGATTCGACATCCACCACCACCCCGCCCGCCAGGGCGATCGCCCACCCCCATCCGGCGGATGGATAACCGAATCCCCCGGCATTGCATAAGCTAAACCGAGGTGATTCAAATGCTTCTACTGCAAGACGGCGTCATAGCCTTCTTATCCGCCGTAGGCCTGACCACGATTGTCTGGGCCGCCGCCGGGGCCCTGCTCCGCATCGGCGGCCGCCCGGCCATCCCGGGCCTTTTGCTGGTTCTCCCCCTCCGGGGCGAGGCTCTGGCCATGGAGGCGGACGTCCGGGAGCTCCGCCGGGTCCAGGGGGGCCTTCCCGGGGCGAAAATCATTCTGGCGGACTGCGGCCTCACCGCCGACGGTCAGGCCCTGGCCCGCTATCTGGCGGCGCGGGAGAAAAACGCCGCCCTGGTCCCCGCAGGGGAGATTGCCGCGGAACTCTGAGTCCGCCTGGAACGCGAAAAAGAGAGGACATTCCAAATGGAAGAGCAAATCTGCCGGGAGGGCACGGTACATAGCGTCATCTTTCAAAACGCTGAAAACGGCTATACGGTCCTCCGCCTCCTTACCGAGGAGGGGGAGGTCGTCACCGTGGTGGGGTGCATCCCCTGCGTGGCCCCCGGCGAACATCTCACCGTCTCCGGCGTCTGGGAACAGCACCCCCAGCACGGAGAGCAGCTCCGGGGACTGGAGATGGAGCGGAGCCTGCCGGAGGAGGAGGAGGAAATTTTCAGCTACCTCTCCTCCGGCGTCATCAAGGGCGTGGGCCCCGCCACCGCCCGGAACATCGTGAGCCGCTTCGGGCCGGAGACCTTCGACATACTGGAGACCGCCCCGGAGCGTCTGGCCACGGTGAAGGGCGTCACCCATCGGAAGGCCCAGGAGATTGCCGAGGGCTTCCGGCGGCACATGGGCCTGCGGCGGCTGATGGCTTTTCTGGCCCGGTATCAGCTGCCCCCGGTGCTGGCCATGCGCCTGCGCCAGCAGTACGGGGACGCCGCTCTGGAAAAGCTGCGGGAGAATCCCTACCTTCTGGCGGGGGACGGCTGCGGCGTGGAGTTCTCCGTCGCCGACGAGATCGCGCTGAGCATGGGCTTCGAGGCGGACAGCGGGCAGCGGCTGGAGGCGGCGGTGAGCTTTGAGCTGGGCCACAATGAGAACAACGGCCACGTCTTCCTGCCCCGGAACAAGCTCATTGCCGCCACGGCCCAGCTGCTGGAGTGCGGCGCGGACCGGCCGGAGCTGGCTCTGGACGCCTTGATTGACCGGGGAGTGGTGGTGCAGGAGCGGGTGGCCAACGTGGACGCCTGCTACCTCCGGCGGCTGTGGGAGGCGGAGGTTTCCGTGAAGCAGCGGCTGGGGGCCCTGCTGGCCGCCGTGCCGGAGGGCCGGGTCTCCGCCGCCCGGACTGTGGACGAGCTGGAGCGGACCCAGGGCGTCACCTACGCCCCCCAGCAGAGAAAGGCCGTGGAGCTGGCGGCCAGGGAGAGCGTGCTGATTCTCACCGGCGGCCCCGGCACCGGCAAAACCACCACCGTCCGGGGCATCGTGGCCCTCTTCCAAAAGATGGGGCTGGATACGGTCCTGGCGGCCCCCACGGGCCGGGCGGCCAAGCGCATGAGCGAGCTCACCGGCATGGAGGCCCAGACGGTTCACCGCCTCCTGGGAATGAGCTGGAACGAGGATGCCCGGCAGGTGACCTTCTCCAAGACGGAGAAGGAGCCCCTGGAGGCCGGCGCCGTCGTGGTGGACGAGATGTCCATGGTGGACCTGCCCCTGTTCTCGGCGCTGCTCCGGGCCCTGCGGCCCGGGACCCGGCTGGTGCTGGTGGGGGACGCGGACCAGCTGCCCTCCGTGGGGGCGGGAAACGTGTTCTCGGACCTCATCCGCAGCGGACGGGTGGAGACGGTCTTCCTGCGGGAGGTCTTCCGCCAGGCGGAGCAGTCCGCCATCATTCGCAACGCCCACACGGTGAATCAGGGGGGCTCGCCGGACCTGGCGAATAACCAGGGGGACTTCTTCTTCCTCTGCCGCCGGGACCCGGAGCGGGCGGTGAACACGCTGGTGGAGCTGTGCGAAACCCGCCTGCCGGAGAACATGGGCATTCCTGCGGACCAGATTCAGGTGCTGACCCCCACCCGGAAGGGCCCCACCGGCACGGGGAATCTGAACCGCCGCCTTCAGGAGGCGCTGAACCCCAAGGCCCCGGGGAAGCGGGAGCTGCTGTGGGGAGAGCGGCTTTTCCGGGAGGGGGACCGGGTGATGCAGACCCGGAACGACTACGACGTGGTGTGGGAAAAAGAGGACGGAACCGTGGGCACGGGGATGTTCAACGGGGACGTGGGAAGAATTGTGAAGATCGACGACTCCGGCGAGTGGCTGGAGCTGGACTTCGACGGGCGGCGGGCCGTCTACGGCGCGGAGCAGCTGAACGAGGTGGACCTGGCCTTCGCCCAGACGGTACACAAGGCCCAGGGCAGCGAGTACCGCTGTGTGGTGCTGGCGGCGATGCCGGCGGCCCCGTCCCTGATGGTGCGGGGAGTGCTGTACACGGCCCTGACCCGGGCCAGGGAGCTGCTGGTGGCCGTGGGGGACGACGCGGCCATCCGGGCCATGGCGGCCAACGACCGCCAGCAGCGCCGCTACTCCGGCCTCCGGTGGAGGCTGGCGCAGAGAGACGCGGAGTGATAAGCGGACGCCGCCGGAACAGACGGCGTCCTCCAAAGGGTTTGCGGGGTTCGGGATAACGGATAACCGCTCTGGCATGGAAGGTTTATCGTGTTTTGCGATAGACCTTTTTTGCTGTGGACCTGTATGGGTCCCTTCAAGAAAAGGTTCCTCCATAGAATAAAGAAAAATGAACCCAAACGGGTTCTTTTGTGAGGTAATTATGGAGGAACAAAAAATCAAGCAGGATATCTGCATTGGCGCGAACATCCGGGCTATCCGCAAGGAAAGGGGACTGAAACAGACTGAACTGGTGAGTTTGCTGCAATTGGAAGGCGCTTCGATGACCAGGGAGGCCCTGGTCAAAATCGAGCGCGGCAAGCAGCATATCCAGGCGTCTCAGCTGCGGACGATCAAGCGCGTACTGGGCACCACCTATGAAGAGCTGCTGGAGCGGCGGAGCGCGCCGGGGCCGAAGGCATGAGGGTCTGGAGCGGTCTGCTGGACCTCTTCTTCCCGCCGAAGTGCCCCTTTTGCGGCAAGGTGCGGGACGCCGCAGGCGGCTGCCCGGCCTGTCTGGACGCGCTTGCGCGGACCGGGGAGGAGCGCGCCGTCCGGGAGCTGGCCCCCGGCCTCCGGTGCGCCGCGCCGCTCTGGTATGAGGGCGCCGTCCGGGAGGCCATTCTCCGCTTCAAGTTTCGCGGAGGCGTGTCCGCCGCCGGACCTCTGGGGGAGCAGATCGCCCAGACGGCGGCGGAGCACTTCGACGGCGAGTTCGACGGGGTGACCTGGGTCCCCGTCAGCTCCAAGCGCCTTCGCCGCCGGGGCTATGACCAGGCCCGCCTTCTGGCGGAGAGCGCCTGCAAGCTCTGGGGCGCGGAGCCGGAGCCCCTGCTCCGCAAGGTCCGGGATAACCCCGCCCAGTCCGGGCTGGAGAACGCCGCCCGGCGAAGGGAGAATGTCCGGGGCGTCTACGAGGCGTTGGGCAGCCTCTCCGGAAGGCGGATTCTCCTCATCGACGATGTGTGCTCCACCGGGTCCACCCTGGTTTCCGCCGCCGGGGCCCTTCGGGAGGCGGGCGCGGCGGGAGTGGTCTGCGCCGCAGCGGCGTTTCCCAGGCCGGAGGAGGAAAACAGGGGAGAAAAAGCGAAAGAATAGACTTGCATTCTGAGGGAACTGTCGGTATAATGTACCTTGTAACTTTATGGAATCCCAGGCGGTTTTCCGCCTATCATCTTTTGAACATCAGATAAATGGAGGAATTGCCCATGGCAAAGGACATCGGTATCGACCTTGGTACCGCTTCGGTTTTGGTATTTGTAAGAGGAAAGGGCATCGTTTTGAACGAGCCCTCCGTGGTCGCACTGGATAAAAACACCGGAAAGCTGCTGAAGGTGGGTTCCGAGGCCCAGGCCATGCTGGGCCGCACCCCCGGCAACATCATCGCCATCCGCCCTCTGCGGGAGGGCGTCATTTCCGACTACGACATGACGGAGCGGATGCTCCGGGAGTTCATTCACAAGGTGGCGGGGGTCTCCGTCTTCAAGCCCCGGGTCATCATCTGCGTGCCCTCCGGCATCACGGAGGTGGAAGAGCGCGCCGTCATCGACGCGGGCATCCAGGCCGGAGCCCGGAAGGTCTATCTCATTGAGGAGCCCGTGGCCGCGGCCATCGGCGCGGGCATCGACATCGCCAAGCCCGACGGGCACATGGTGGTGGACATCGGCGGCGGCACGGCGGACATCGCCGTCATCTCCCTGGGCGGCGTGGTGGAGTCCGCCTCTATCAAGATCGCCGGCGACCAGCTCAACGAGGCCGTGGTGAAGTATATGCGCCGCAAGCACAACCTCCTGGTAGGTGAGCGCACCGCCGAGGAGATGAAAAAGCAGATCGGCTGCGTCTTCCCCAAGGACGAGGAGGAGGTCATGGACGTGAAGGGCCGGTGCCTCCTGACGGGCCTTCCCAAGGTGGTGGCCGTCAGCTCCACGGAGATGATGGACGCTTTTGAGGAGCCGGTGGAGCGCATTATGGAGGCCATCCACTCCGTGCTGGAGCGGACCCCGCCGGAGCTGGTGGCGGACATCTCCACCAACGGCATCGTCATGACCGGCGGCGGCAGCCTGGTGTCCGGTTTCGACCGGCTGGTGACGGCCCGGACGGGCATTCATACCATGATCGCCGACGAGGCGATTTCCTGCGTGGCCCTGGGCACCGGCATGAGCCTGGAGACCCTGAACAACATGCAGGAGGGCACCATGAATCTCAGCCGCCGGAAGCAGATGAGCTGAAAGCGAGCGAAACAAAAGCCCGCCGGACAAGCAGTCCGGCGGGCGCGTAGCGTCAAAAGACGCGGAAAGACGGATTCGACGGGAAGGAAGAGAGTTACGAGAGGAACCCAGGAGGGGTTCCTTTCGTTTTCAATCTGAAGTTTTTCAAGCCTCTGGTTTGAAAAACTCGCTCCGGTTGGCGAAAAACGTTTCGCCGGCCGGAGCCCGCCGGACAAGCAGTCCGGCGGGCTTTGCGGCAGGAGGAGCGCGATGGATCAATTGGAACGCATTGCCCATATGGAGGGAATTTTGAACCGGGGCAGGGAGGCGGTGGACGCCCTGGAACAGGCCCTGGAGGACTATGCCGCCGTCCGGGAGGAGCTGGCGGAACTGGATGCCTATTACAGCGGGGACCTGTGGCGGCGGGACTATGACGACGACGCCGCGGGACGGATTCCCAAGGACCTGAAACGGGGCGTCCTCTCGGAGGACGCGGTCTATGACCTTCTCACGGACCGCGACCGTCTGCGCGGACGCCTGGAGAAGCTGGGGAGGGACTAATCCTTCCCCAGCCTTTTCAGCGTCTCCAGCGTTTCGGCAAAGTCCTTGGCGGTGGCGGAGGGATGGGCCCGCAGAAGGCGGAGAGAGCAGTGATAGGGCGCGGAGGAGCGGTTTTGCAGGGCGGCCTCCCGCTGGCGGACCCGGCGGATGACCTCCTCCAGCTCCGACCGGCGCGCCTCCAGGTCCTCGGGCTTCAGGTCGGGCAGGTCCTCCAGATGGTTCCGGCAGGTCTCCAGAGCGCCGGAGATGGTGGAGAGAATCTCCAGTTTGGAGGCGGTGAGGCGGCGGAGGGAGGCTTCCACCCGCTCCGTCCGGGCCAGGCGGCGCTCCTCCCGCTCCTCCTCCATCCGCTTTTGGAGCAGCAGCTTCTCCAGCTCCGTTTTCTCCCGGAAGCGGCGGAGATCATCCCTGGCGAAGGCGGCGTAGACCTCCGCCCGTTTCGCCAGGCGGCGCAGGTCCTCGTTCTCCTCGGCGGCCCGGGCCAGCAGGTCCCGCAGGTCCAGGGCGGCCTGGACGGAGCGCACCGCGTCCACGGTAAACGCGGCGGTGAGAAGGAAGGCCAGGGGGTCCACGCACAGGGCGGGAACCCGGGCCAGCAGCCGGGCGATGGGGGGATGGACAAACCGCACCAGCAGGATGGAGAAGAAGCCCCAGGCGATGGAACTGGTGAGGCAGATGTGACCGTTGAGGTTGAACTTCTGATTGGAGTAGTCCCAGTAACGGACCTTGAAAATCCGCTCCATCACGTCGCCGGTGGCGTACTCCAGAACCGTGGCGGCCAGCATGCCGAAGAGCCAGACCAGCCGGAGGTCCTTTGCCACGGGGATGGTGGCCAGAAGGATGAGAATGGCCCCGGAGCCATAGATGGGCAGCAGGGGGCCGTGGAGAAAGCCCCGGTTCACCCAGCGCCGCTGGCAGAGGGAGACATAGCAGGACTCCCAGACCCAGCCGCAGAAGCAGTAGAAGAAAAACAGCAGGACCCACTGGCCCGTGGTGTAGACGTGCATGCGCTCACTCCTCTTGAATTTGGTCCAGAAGTTCCCCGATGATCTGGTTGGACACCAGGAAGCCCCGGGGGGTCAGCCGCCAGCGGCCCTGCTCCCGAAGGGCGTAGCCCGCTGCGGCGCACCGGGTCAAAAAGGGCGCGAAGGGGGCGAAGGGGCGGCAAAAGCGCGCCTCCCACTCCGCCGCCTCCAGCCCGCGGACGGTGCGGAGGGACAGCATCAGCCATTCCGCCGCCCGGTCCTTGGGGGTCATGGCCTGGGACTCGGACAGGGACGGCACGCCGCGGAGGAAGGACGTGAGGTCCCGCTCCCAGGCGTACCGGCGGCCCCGAAAATCCGAGTGGGCCCCGGGGCCAAAGCCGGCGTACTCCCCCAGGGTCCAGTACTTGAGGTTGTGCCGGGACTCCCGTCCGGGGCGGGCGAAGTTGGAAATTTCATACTGCCGCCAGCCCCGGCCCTCCAGAAAGTCCGCGGTCTCCAGGTACATGTCCGCCTGGACCTCGTCCCCCGGCAGGGTATCCCGGCGGGCGTAAAGGGGCGTGCCCGGCTCGGCCTTGAGCCCGTAACAGGACAGATGCTCCGGACCAAGCTCCGCGGCGGCGGCGAGATTATCCCGCCAGCGGGGAAGGTCCTGCCCCGGCAGGCCGTAGATGAGGTCCAGGGAGAGGTTTTCAAAACCCGCCTGCCGGGCCGCCTCCACGGCGGAACGGACCTGGGTCATGGTGTGGACCCGGCCGATGGCCCGCAGTTCCCCGTCGGCGGCAGACTGCATGCCCAGGGAGATGCGGCTGAACCCCGCCCGCCGGAGGGCGGAGAGGGCCCCCGGGTCCCCGGCGGAGTCGGGGTTTGCCTCGAAGGTGATCTCCGCCTCCGGGGCCAGGGGACAGGCGGCGGAGACCGCCTCCAGCAGGACCGTCAGGCGGCGGGGGCCCAGATAGCTGGGGGTGCCGCCGCCGAAGTAGACGGTGTCCGCCTCATAGCCGGAGAAGTCCGCCTCCGCCAGCTGGGCGCGGAGGGCGGAGACATAGGCGTCCATATCCCCCTCCCGGCGGGGGAGGGAGTAAAAATCGCAGTAGACGCATTTTTGCTTGCAGAAGGGGACGTGGATGTAAATGCCCAGAGGTTTGCTCATAAAAGGGCTCCTTTTCTGAAAAACGCCGGTGTTCAGGAAGCTCCTCTGCCCAGCTTCCATTCCCAATGTTCAAAAGTCGGCTCGGCTTGACGGGAGGGGGCAAAACAGCGCCGGATATACTGGGCGGCCCGCCGTTCACAGGATTGGAATTGGCAGCGCTTCCATCTTCGCCGGTTCCTCTTGCTTCATAATGTCATCCATTATACCACGCATCTCCGCCTCCGGCAAGAACATCAGGCTCCCGGCACAGGCGGGGAATATTTCCGGCTCTGCGGGCAACACTATTTGGGAAATCCAGAACGAAACGAGGAAGTTTTCCATGGACATGTCTCCCAAGGAGTATCAGGCTTATGTGAAGCAGAAGGCCAAAAAGTCGCCCATCGTCAAGGATGTGGTCCTGGCCTTTGCCGTCGGCGGGGCCATCTGCGTACTGGGCCAGGCCATCACCAACGGGTGGGCCGCGGCGGGACTGAACAAGGAGGAGGCGGGCACCGCCGCCTCCTGTACGCTGGTGTTCCTCTCCGCCCTGTTGACGGGACTGAATCTCTACGGCAAGATCGCCCGCTACGGCGGCGCGGGGACGCTGGTGCCCATCACCGGCTTTGCCAACGCCGTGGTGTCCCCGGCCATTGACTTCAAGAGCGAGGGCTTCGTCACCGGCATGGCGGCGAAGATGTTCACCGTGGCGGGGCCGGTGATTGTCTTCGGCACCGTGGCCTCGGTGCTCTACGGCATCATTCTGAAGCTGTTCCGCCTTTGAGGAAAACCGCCCGCGCCGGATACCGGCGCGGGCGGCGTGGTTATTTGGAGGTGCTCCGCCTCTTCCGCTGGGCGGTAAAAATGTTCTCTGTAATCTTGTCCTGGTCGGCCTCGTTCAGCTCCAGGAACTGGCAGCCGTACTCCGTGGGGCCATCCTCCTTTTCGATGACCCGCAGCACCTGGCAGTACATGACGGAAGGGCCCCGGTCCTCCAGCAGCTTCACGGTGAGGAGGAGCTTGTCTCCCTCCCAGTACTGCTGCGTCGAGGCAATGCGGGCTCCGCCCACGCTGATGTTCAGCAGGCGGCAGGGGTGCTCGCCGGCGTTCCGGCCGCTGAATTTGGTGACGTTGGCCTCCAGGTTTGTGTCCAGGCGGAAGAAGGCCCGGTCGTTTCCCACCCGGACGACACTGAGCTGCGACACCAGCCAGATGTGCTTGGGCTGGGGGGTGATGACGCCCTCCATATACACAGCCTTCCGCTGGCGGTCATGATAGCCCCGGATGTGGACGTAAAGGGGCTGTATCTCCGACTGGTCCTTCAGTATGGGGTTATCGATCTCGGAGCACTGATGCAGCTCCGCCATGGTTCTTCGGGGATACATCAGCTTGGCTACAAAGAGAATCTGTCCGTCTATAGTGGTCACTTCCACCCGCATATGGGAGTAGATAGACACGTCGTCCTCCGGGACGGCGGGAGCGGGGGGCTTGTTCCCGGCGGGCTGCTTTTTAAAGATATCAAACAGTGCCACGATGCGTTTCTCCTTTGACGTTGGAATGTCACATCCATTATAGCCCAGGGAGGAACGGAAGGCAAGGGGTATTTCGCCGGGGGGCGTCCGGCTCTGGCCCTGCGCCGCGGAGCCGCACAGGCCGCCTTTGCATGGCCCAAATCTCCGAAGGGGACGTTCCGGTCCCCCGGAATACCGCAAGGGCGGAGGAACCGTGGTCCCTCCGCCCCGGGAGTCACTGGAACAGCTGGTTAAAGCGGTCCGCCGCCGCCGCGGCTTCGTCGCCCACCGCCAGCATGACGTAATTTCCGCTGCTGACAATGTGGGAATTGGTCTCCCAGCCCTCGATCGTCGCGGGATACCAGGCTCCGCCGGGGCTCGTGCCGTCTCCCACCTGGTAGTCAATCCGGGTCTGGAAGATGTCCTTCACCGCCTGGACGTCCTCCGCGTTTTCCACCTCCACCAGGGCGATCTCGCCTACGGCGGCGGAGATGGCGGCGGTGTAGACGCCGCACTGCTTGGTGGAAATCTCCGACAGGCCGGGGTAGTAGCTGTCCAGCAGCTCCGTCATGGTCTCGTCCTCCGTCAGGCTCATCAGCTCGGGCCACGTGTACTCCTGCCGGAGGGTGTTGTAGAATTCGGCGAGGTCGGCTCCCTCCTGGGACTCGCTTTCCGCAGGGGCGCCGGGCTCATTGGGGCAGTTCTCCCCAGGCGCGCTGGTGGAGGGGGCGTTCGGTTCCCCCTCCTCGGCAGGGGCGGTTTCCCCGTCCTCGGGAGTGCTGACCTCCGGGGCGCCGGGGGCGCCGTCCTGGGCGGGGGCGTCCTTGCCGCCGCAGGCGGCCAGGGACAGGGTCAGAGTCAGCGCCAGAATCAGCGCGAGAAGTTTCGTTTTCATACATAGTCTCCTTGTGTTGTAATCGTCTTGTGAATGGCTTCTGAGAGTATGACGGCGGCGGGAGCAAAAAAGTTCCCGCCCGGCGAAAAAATTTTCACCGGGCGGGAGAACCCAATTTCTTCAGGACTCTTCCAGCTGGAAGGCGGACTGGACGAAGGCGTCCACCTCCTCCAGGGTGTCAAAACAGGCGATGGCCACCTGGTTGCCCATGGTGCCGGCCAGGGCGTCGGGCATCCGGGTGAAGAGCCGGGCGTGATTGCCGCACCGGGCCTCCAGCTGGGGCAGGGAGAGCACATAGCGGTTCTCGTCCCGCCGCCCGGTGTAGACGCAGTAGCTGTGGGGACCGTCGTAATGGTGGCGCAGCCCGTCAAAGGCCACCATGTCCGCCCAGATCTGGTAGACGTCCACGCTTTGGCCGAAGTTCAGCATGTCGGGGGTATAGCCTCCGGCGGGACGCATGTTCACCTCCAGGGCCACGATGTCCCCCACCCGGCCAAGGCCCGGCTTGTCCGCCGTCAGGCGGAAGAACTCCAGGTGGAAAAAGCGGCTGGCCGCGCCGAAGGCCTTCAGCGTGGCCCTGCCGGCGGCCTCCACGTCGGCAGGGACCTCCTTATCCACATAGTAATACGTCGGCACGCCCTCGTTCACCATGTCCATAATGGAATTCCGGGTGATGTGGCTGGCGGCGAAGAGCACCTCGCCCCGGGAATCGCACACGCCGTCATAGGTGGTGACGGAGCCGGAGACGTACTCCTCCATCAGGTACTGCACCGGCGGCGGGTCCCGGAAGAACTGCCGCATGTCCTCGTCGTTCTTGAGCTTCCAGGTGGCGATGGCCCCCACGCCGTTGTCCGGCTTGACGATGATGGGATAGCCCACCTCGCCGGCGAAGGCCAGGCCCGCCTCCAGGTCCGTCACCGGCGCGTACCGGGCGCAGGGGAGGCCGGCTTTTTTATAGAAGGCCTTCATGGACATCTTGCTCTTGTACTTTTCGATCTCATGGGCCTTGAGCCCGGTGGTGATGTTGAAGTCCGTCCGCAGCCGGGCGTCCAGCTCCAGCCAGTATTCATTGTTGCTCTCCACCCAGTCGATTTTGCCGTACTGCCCGGTGAAGTAGCCCAGGGCCCGAAGAACCTGATCGTAGTCCTCCAGACTGTCCACCCGGTAGTACTCGCTCAGGGCCTTTTTCAAATCGGGGTGGAGCCCGTCATAGGGCGCGTCGCCCACGCCCAGGACGTTGACGCCGTTCTCCCGCAGGCGGATGCAGAACCAGCGGTAGGCCTCCGGGAAGTTGGGGGAGATGAAGACAAAGTTCATAGGGAGATTCCTCCTTCTATTTCTTGCGGACGATGAGTCCGGATGGCTGGAACGGGAATTGTTTAGCGCTTTATAGCTTTATAGCATTGAATTATAGTCCCTTCGCGGGAAAAAAGCAAGAGGGGAAATCAAGGGCGGTCCCGCCGGGCATGCGCAAGGGCCCCCTATGCCCGTCCGGGTCGGGACGCCAAAACCGGGGAGGCTTGCGCCTCCCCGGTTTCCTCAGCCATATTCTGCCGTCAGGCAGCCTTTTTGCAGGATGTGTCCCTCCGCCGCCTTCAGGAAGTGCTTCTTCCGGGCGTTGGAGCTCAGGCCCAGGACGCAGTCCAGGGTGTAAACCGTCAGCCGGTAGCGGTGACGGGACCAGGGGGGCGGCTTGGGCCCCGCGTAGCGGTGAATGCCGTAGGCCATGCCCTGGGCCGCCCCGCACTCCAGCCGCTCGTACTTGGGCAGACCGCCGGGGATGACCTCCCGGGCGGGAAAGTTCCACATTATCCAATGGGTGAAGCCCTTGAGAGGGTGGCTCAGGTCCTCCAGCGTGACGGCCAGGGTCCTGGCCCGGGGGGACAGATTCTCCAGCACGATCTCGGGGGACAGGTCCTTCCCCCGGCCGGTGTTGTCCCGGGGGAAGAAGCCGCCGTCCGACAGGCCGGGGCAGTGGAAGCGCAGAATCTCAATCTCCATAACGTTCTCAGTTCTTTTCTTTGGGCAGGATCAGGTTCAGCAGCACCGCCATCAGTGTGGCGATGACCACGGGGGACTTGCCGAAAATCATGGTGAAGCCGTCGGGGAACTGGCTCAGGGCCCCGCTGGCCTGGGAGACGCCCACGCCCAGGGCGGCGGAGAGTCCCACGATGGTGGTGTTCCGGGCCGTCAGGTTCTGGGAGGCGATGAGCTTCATGCCGGTCATGGCGATGGTGGAAAAGACGGTGATGGTGGCCCCGCCCAGGACGCACTGGGGGATGGTGGTCAGCACGGCGGCGAACTTGGGGGACAGGCCCGCCAGCAGCAAAAAGCCGCCGGTGAGGGCAAAGACGATGCGGTTGACCACCTTGTTGGTGGTGACGATGCCCACGTTCTGGGAGTAGGTGGCCGTGGGCAGGCCGCCGAAGAAGGCCGTGAGGATGTTGCTGGCGCCGTAGGCGATGATGCCGCCCTGGAGCTCCTGATCCGTGGGGTCCCGGTCCAGGCCGCCCACGGTGGTGGCGGTGAAGTCGCCGATGGCCTGAATGGAGTTGATGGCGAAGAGCAGCCCGATGGCCACGCAGGAGGGGAGGTCGAAGGTGACGCCGAAGTGCATCACCCGGGGCAGGGAAAACCAGGCGGCGGAGCCCACCTCGGCGAAGGAGACCATGCCGAAGAACATGGAGATCACATAGCCGCAGAGCATGCCGATGAGGATGGAGGCCAGCTTGCAGATGCCCTTGCCGTGGTTGTTCAGCAGCATGACGATGGCCAGGGTGAGAATGGCCACCAGCCAGTTCTGCCAGGAGCCGTAAACCAAAGCCTCCGTCTGCCCCTTGGTCTCCACCACCAGCTGATATGTATTGGCCGTGCCGCCGGCCATGTAGTTAATGGCCGTGGGATAGAGGGAGAGGCCGATGGTGAAAACCACCGTGCCGGTGATCACCGGGGGGAAGAGCAGGCGAATCTTCTTCACGAACACCCCCACGATCATGGCGACAATGCCGCCCACGATCATGGCCCCGGCGATGGCCCCCACGCCGCCGCCGGTGGAGGCGATGGCCTGCATGCTGGGAACATAGGCGAAGCTGACGCCCATGATGACCGGCAGGCCGGAGCCGAAATACTTGTTCACAGGGTAGAGCTGGATGATGGTGCACACGGCGGACATGACCAGAGAGGCCTGGATCAGAAGCACCCGGTCCGTTTGGCTCAGGCCGATGGCCCCGGCGATGATGATGGGCGGCGTGACGCAGCCCACAATCATGGCGACCAGATGCTGGAGGGACAAGGAGACGGCGGAGCCCAGCGGGGGAATGCCTCGAATCTGGAACAGCGTCTGCTGGTCAGAGGGGGTTCTCATAGCGGAGGTTCTCCTTCCTGTTTCTTTGTTCGTTTCTTGCGGCGGCCCTGAAAAGGTCCACCTTTTTTAGTTTACAGGAGCCGCGAAGGGATGTCAAGGACAAAACTTTACTCCTCCAGCTCCGCCAGCGCCCCCAGGCTCCGGCGGAACTCGCCGTCCACCAGGAAGCGGACCTCCTCCACCGCCTCCAGAGAGGAAAGGGAATGCTCCAGCGCCCGGAGGGCGGTCTGGACCGCCTGCTCCTCCGCTCCCTCCAGCAGGGCGGAGGAGAGGTTCGCGTAGCAGATGTCCTCCTCCAGCCACACGGACTTCACCTGAAAGCCCTCCGGCAGCGGGGAGAAGAGGTTCCGGCCCTCCGGCTTTTGCTCCAGGGCCCTGGCCACGGCGGAGACCTGGGTGTCGCCCTCATAGAGGTCCAGGGTCTGGGCGTCCGGGACCAGACGGCCCTCCTGGTCCAGGAAATAGAGGAGGACATCCACGGTGCTGACCACGTCCTCCCCCGGCGTCAGCAGCACCTCCCGGATGTTCAGCACCTGCTGGTCCCGATAGGCCAGCTCCCGGCCCCGAACGGTGATCTGGACGGAGGACACCTCCGGCACCTGGGAGAGGGTCATGGCGATGGCGCTGTCCGCCAGGGTCAGCGCCACGCCGGAAAGGCTCTCATAGGAAGGGGACAGGTCCACCTGGGCCCGATCCCCCGCGATGCGCAGGGAGAGCAGCGTGGTCCCGGCGGGGAGGGTGCTTTTCAGGGTCTCGTCGGCGGGGCCCTTCAAAAGCTCGTTTATCAGCGCCTCCGCCAGCCGGGGGGGCGTGCCGGTCTCCGCGTCGTATAAGTACACGGTCTCCGTGCGGAAGGGGGAGTCCCCGGCGGAATAGGTGAGGTCCGCCTCCTGGAAGTAGAGCTGATAGGCGGTCCGGGCCGGTTCCTCCCGCTGGCAGCCCGCCAGCAGAAGCGGCAGAAGCAGCAGCGGCAGCAGGCAGAGCCGGTGTCTCACGCGTCCTCCCTCCTCTCCAGGGCGGGCCAGCGGACGGTGAACACCGCGCCGCCCCCGGGACGGTTGGCGGCCTCCACGGTTCCGCCCCGGCGCTTCACCGTGTCGCTGACGATGGAGAGGCCCAGGCCCGTGCCTCCGGCGGCCCGGGACCGGGCCTTGTCCACCCGGTAGAACCGCTCGAAAATCCGGGGCAGGTCCGCCTCCGGGATGCCCGCGCCATTGTCCGCCACGGCGAGGATCACCTGCTCCCCCTCCCGGTTCAGGGAGACTTGGACGGAGCCGCCGGCGGCGGAGTACTTCACGGCGTTGTCCACCAGATTGTAGATGACCTGATGGGTCTCGTCCCGGGTCCCCAGGACCACGCACGCCCCCCCGGCGGAGTAGGTGAGGTCCACCCCCTTCTCCTGGGCCACCAGGGTCATCATCCGCATGGCCTGCTCCAGAACCGGCAGGATGTCCACCTCCGCCGGGGGGTCCAGCACGCCGCTGTCCAGCCGGGTGAGGCGGAGAAGGTCCTCCGTGATGCGGGAGAGGCGCTCCGCCTCCCGGCCGATGTCGGAGACGAATTCCTTGGTGGTCTCCGGGTCGATGTTGTCCGTCTGCAAGATGGAGTCCGACAGCAGCCGGATGGCGGCCAGAGGGGTTTTCAGCTCGTGGGACGCGTCGGAGACGAAGCGGCGCCGGGCGGTCTCCGTAGTCTGGAGGCGGTCCGCCAGGCTGTTGAATTCAAAGCCGATCTGGGCGATCTCGTCCCGGCCCCGAATGGCCGCCCGGTGGCTGTAGGACCCCTCCCGCACCTGCCGGATGGCAGTGAGGAGCAGGCCGATCTTGTGGGTCAGGGCCTTGGACAGCACCAGACTCAGCAGCAGCACCAGAACCCCCGCCATGGCGGAGAGGCGCAGCAGTGTCTCCTGAAGGCCGGAGAGGAGGGCGGCCTGCTCTGTGTCGTACTCATAGGCGTAGACCGCGCCGATAACCTGACTCTGGTACATCACCGGAGAGGAGGCCCGGCTTCGGAAGGCCCCCCGCTGGTAGGTGCAGCTGAACGCGTCGTATCCCTGAAGGGCCCGGACGATCTCCGTGTACAAGGCCAGATAGCCCACGGCGGAGCCGGTCTCGCGGGTGTCGTAGAGCACCCGCCCCGTGCTGTTGGTGACCAGGATGCGGCTCAGGCCCGCCTCCTCCGCCAGGGCCATGGCGTCGGCGACGTTTTGCTCCGTCAGGGGGGAGAGGCCGGAGAGGGCGTTCACCATGACGGAGACGCTGCTCTGGAGATTCGTGGCCTTGGAGTGGAACACCAAATCCTCGGACACCAGGAGGGGATAGGTATTCAGCAGCACCAGCACCGCCAGGATGACCAGGATGTAGCTCAGGCCGAAGCGGAACTGGAGGCTGCTCCAATAAGACCGTTCATTCCTTGAAATAATACCCCACCCCCCACTTGGTGCAGATGTGGTCCGGCTCCGCCGGGTTCTCCTCCAGCTTCTCCCGCAGGCGGCGGATGTGTACGTCCACCGTCCGGTAGTCCCCGGCGTAGCTGTAGCCCCACACCACGTTCATCAGGTTTTCCCGGCTGTAGACCCGCCGGGGGTTGCGCATCAAAAGTTCCACCAGATCGTACTCCTTGGCGGTGAGGTCCACCGGCGTGTCCCCCCGGGCGGCGGAGCGCTCCTCGGTGTTCAGGGTGATGCCCCCTGCGGTGAGAATGCTGCCCCGGTTCCGCTGGACTCCGGCGGCCCGGCGGAGAAGGGCACGGACCCGGGCTTTGAGCTCCAGGATGTTGAAGGGCTTGGTGAGATAGTCGTCCGCCCCGCACTCAAAGCCCATCAGCTTGTCCGCGTCCTCGCTCTTGGCCGTCAGCATGATGATGGGCACGTTGGAAAACTCCCGGATGCGCATGCAGGCCTCCAGCCCGTCCAGCTCCGGCATCATCAGGTCCAGGATGATGAGGTCCAGCTTCCCCTCCCGGGCCAGCTCCACGGCGGCGGCGCCGTCGTAGGCGCACTCCACCTCATAGCCCTCATTTTCCAAATTGAATTTGATGCCCTTCACCAGGGTCTTCTCGTCGTCTACCACCAGGATTTTCATTCCGTATCCTCCACTGTAATCCATCCCTCCAGCGCGGCCAGCTTGCCCTGGCCGATGCCGGAGACCTTTGTCAAATCCTCCACGGCCGCGAAGGGCCCGTTGGCCTCCCGGTAGGCCGCGATCCGCCGGGCCAGCTCCTCCCCGATGCCGGGGAGGGCGGTAAGCGCCTCCTCCGAGGCGGTGTTGAGATTGAGGGGCGCCGGGTCGGGGCGGACCGCCTCAATGGGGGCGCTCCGTTCCGTCTCCGCGGCGGCGGGAATTGCCAGCGCCGCCCGGTCATGGAGAAAGAGCCCCAGAAGCAGGCACAAAAACAGCCCCGTCAAACCCAGCAGCATCCACTCCCCCAGAGCGATGTTTCCGCGCTTGTCCATGTTGCGTTCCTCCGTTTTTTTTGCTATACTAGGTGAAGAAATCATCGAACGGCGGCGTCAAACCGCCGCCTGAGGGCCTGGCTGAGACTTAGTATATCACATATTTTGGGGGATGGACATGAAAACAACGCGCTTTTTCTCGATTTTTTTCCTGCTTCTTCTGCTGGCGGCACAGCTGACTGTCCCCGCCGGGGCGGCGGGGGTCCCGGACCCGGAAATCCAGGCCAAGGCGGCTTTGCTGGTGGACCGGAAGACCGGGGCGGTGGTCTATGCCCTGAATGAGCACGACGAGCTCTATCCCGCCAGCCTCACCAAAATCATGACCTGCCTTCTGGTGCTGGAGGCTGTGGACGAGGGGCGCCTTTCCATGAGCCAGGAGATCACCGCCACCGCCACCGCCATGGAGGACCTGGCGGAGGACGGCAGCACCGCCGGCATCGAGGTGGGGGAGGCGCTGACGGTGGAGGAGCTTTTGTACTGCATGATGATGAGCTCCGCCAACGAGGCCAGCGCCATCCTGGGGGAGAAGGTCTCCGGCTCCGTCAGCGGCTTTGTGGCCGCCATGAACGCCAAGGCGGAGGAGCTGGGCTGTGAGAATACCCACTTCATGAATCCCCACGGGCTCCACGATTCCCAGCACTACTCCTCCGCCTGGGACCTGTATCTCATCACCGAGGCGGCCCTGGAATACCCCATGTTCATGACCATCTGCGACACCAGCTCCCACACCGTCCCCGCCACCAACGTCTCAGAGGAGCGGCAGCTGAACAACACGAACTTCCTCATCCGCAGCGGCAGGGACTACTACAACGGGGATGTCCACGGCGTGAAGACCGGGTCCCACTCCCTGGCGGGGCACTGCCTGGTCTCCACGGCCCAGAGGGCCAGCATGGACTTCCTCTGCGTCATTCTGGGGACGGAGCGGGAACAGCGGGCGGATGGAACCTGGTGGACCTACAGCTTCGGCGAGACGAACCGGCTGTACGACTGGGGCTTTGGCAACTTCTCCTACCAGACGGTTTTGAAGGAAGACGACGTGGCCGGCGAGGCCCCGGTGTCCCTCTCCTCCACGGATTACGTGACCCTCCGCCCGGTGAAGACGGTGGAGCTGCTGCTGCCCAAGGGGGTGGACCTGGAGGAGCTGGAGAAGACCATCGAGCTGAAATCCGACCCGGCGGAGGCCCCCATCAGCGAGGGGGACGTGCTGGGCACCATGACCATCCGCCTGAACGGGGAGGAGTGCGCCCAGGTGGATCTGGCGGCGCTGAACAGTGTGGAGGCCTCCCGCCTGCGGGTTTTGTGGCGGGACGTGAAGGCGTTTTTCTCCACAGCCGCCGCCAAGGTGATCCTGGGCGTAGTGGCGGTGCTGGCGGTGCTTTTCGCGGGGTGGAAGCTGCTCTTCAGCCGCCGCCGCTACCGCTATGGACGCAGCGTCGGCGGCGGAAACCGCCGGGGTTATCGCGGCGGGAGAAAGAGACGGTAACAAGCAGGAGGCTGCCCTTCGGCAGCCTCCTGCTTGCGTCTCAGAGATAGACCGTCAGCTCCTCCAAAGGTTTGCGGTCCGTGTGGAGGCGGGCGGGGTGAGCCCCCTCCGCCGGATAGCCCAGGGGCAGCAGGGCGATGGGGCGGATTCCCGCCATTTCCGGGAACGCGGCCAGCAGCTTTTCCGGCTCGAACATGCCCACATAGGTGGTGCCCAGGCCCAGGTCCGCGGCCTGGAGCATCATCTGGGTAACGGCGATGGCGGCGTCAATTTCGCCGTGGTCCTTGCCGTCGGTCTCCCGCTTCCAGGAGACGGAGGGGTCATAGCCCACCGCCAGCATCACCGGGGGATGGAAGTGGGAGCCGGCGCAGGCGTCGGCCTTCTCCAGGGCCCCGGCGCTCTGGAGGACGAAGATGCGCTGAGGCTGGTAGTTGTGGGCGGTGGGGGCGTTTCGCCCGGCCTCCAGAATGAGGTTCAGTTTTTCCGGTTCCACGGGCCGGGAGTCGAACTTGCGCAGGGAGTACCGCGCGGCGGAGAGGGTCTGGAAATCCATAGACGCTGCCTCTTTCCTTACTTTTAGAATAGCGGGAAGCATCCGGCTTGAAAGACAGGGGCCGCCTGCCGTTTTGCTTGACGCTTTGCACCGCTCAAGATACCATAGGATTCCGGAAAAAGCAAGTCCCGCCGGACAAAAACCCGCCCGCCCCGGCGGCGCAAATTACAGGTGACAAGCGCCGGAAACTCTGGTATACTACAGGCAGAGAACTCGGTTCCCCCATTACGGAACACCAAGGAGAAATGCTATGAACATCGTATGTCTTGACATGGAGGGCGTTCTGGTCCCCGAAATCTGGATTGCCTTCGCCGAGGCCAGCGGCATCCCGGAGCTCCGCCGCACCACCCGGGACGAGCCCGACTACAACAAGCTGATGAACTTCCGCCTGGGCATTTTGAAGGAGCACGGCCTGGGCCTCAAGGAAATTCAGGCCACCATCGCCAAAATCGATCCCCTCCCCGGGGCGAAGGCGTTTTTGGACGACCTTCGGGCCACCACCCAGGTGCTGATTCTCAGCGACACCTTTGAGCAGTTTGCCAAGCCCCTGATGGAAAAGCTGAACTGGCCCACTATCTTCTGCAACACGCTGGAGGTGGCCCCCAGCGGGGAGATCACCGGCTTCCGGATGCGCTGCGAGAAGTCCAAGCTCACCACCGTCAAGGCCCTCCAGTCCATCGGGTACGAGACCATCGCCGCCGGGGACAGCTTCAACGACCTGGCCATGATCCAGGCCAGCAAGGCGGGCTTCCTCTTCAAGAGCACGGAGCAGATCAAGAAGGACTACCCGAACCTCCCCGCCTATGAGGAGTTCGATGATCTGCTCGCCGCCATCAAGGCCGCTTTGTGATACTTTTCTTGAAAGAAAAGTATCCAGAAGAACTTGATCGCGCTTTGCCTGCCCGGAGCGCATCCGGGCTGAAGCGGCGGCAACGAAGACAACTCTGAATAAAACAGGAAGGGAGACGCGACCATGAATCCGAAGTTTGAAACCTTAGGCTTCTATCCCGCCAACATCCTCCTGCCCAAGGAGGGCACGGATATGACAAAGTGGGCCGTGGTGGCCTGCGACCAGTTCACCTCCCAGCCCGAGTATTGGCAGGCGGTGGAGGAGAACGTGGGAGACGCCCCCTCCACCCTGCGGCTCATCCTCCCCGAGGCGGGGCTGAACGCCCCGGACGTGGAGGAGCGCATCGCCGCCGTCAACGCCGCCATGAGCGCCTATCTGGACGGCGGGCTGTTCCGCACCCTGGAGGACAGCCTCCTCTATATCGAGCGGGTCCAGTCGGACGGGAAAATCCGCCACGGCCTGATTGGCATGGTGGACCTGGAGCGGTACGACTTCACCCCCGGCTCCGGGGCCCTCATCCGGGCCACGGAGGGCACCGTCCTCTCCCGCATCCCCCCCCGGGTGAAGGTCCGGAAGGACGCCCCCATCGAGCTGCCCCACGTCATGCTCCTCATCGACGACCCCAATAAAACCGTCATCGAGCCGTTGACCCGGGCCTCCGGCGAGATGGAGGAGCTCTACCGCTTCCCCCTCCAGCGGGGCGGCGGCGGCATCACCGGCTGGCGGCTCTCCTCCGCCCAGATGGACCAGACGGCGGACGCCCTGGCGGCCCTCTGCTCCCCGGAGGAGCAGACCTGGAAGTACGGCGTGAAGGACGCTCCGCCGCTGCTCTTCGCCGTGGGAGACGGGAACCACTCCCTGGCCACCGCCAAGCAGTGCTATGAGGACCTGAAGAAGGTCACCCCCGAGAGCGAGTGGGCCGCCCTCCCCGCCCGGTACGCCCTGGTGGAGGTGGTGAACAACCACGACAGCGCCCTCCAGTTCGAGCCCATCCACCGGGTGGTCTTCGGCGTGAAGCCGGGGGAGGTGCTGGAATCCTTCCTGGCCGCCTACCCCGGCGCTTACGAGGGCAAGGGCGAGGGGCACGTCATCGCCTATACCCACGCCGGAGGCGAGGGTTTCCTCACCGTCCCCAATCCCCGGGTGCAGCTGGCGGTGGGAACCCTCCAGGCCTTTTTGGACGGCTATGTCAAGGACCACGGCGGCGAGATCGACTATATCCACGGCGGCGAGGTGACGGACCGCCTGGGCCGCCAGCCGGAGAGCATTGGCTTCAAGCTGCCCGCCATGGGGAAGCAGCAGCTGTTCAAGACCGTCATGGCCGACGGCGTGCTGCCCCGGAAGACCTTCTCCATGGGCCACGCGGAGGACAAACGGTACTACGTGGAGGCCCGGAAGATTCGCTGAGGCCTGCGGGTTTGAGAACCAGGGCCGGGAACGCCATGCGTTCCCGGCCCTGGTTTATGTGAATTGACAACCCGTGTTGTAATCTGTATAATAAAGGGAGAAGAGCGCTGCTGCATAGGATGGTTGGTCCACCGATAATACCCCAACGCAAATTCCAGACAGGGGGAGGTGGTGCGGATGTGGAAGAGACAGCTTTTTGCTGTGCTGCGTTTCCTGGTGTTTTTCATCGGGACAATGCTGGTACTTACCACAAAAGCGTGCTAGCCGTCCGGCCGGTACCCGAACGGCTAGCGGAGTAAGTCCCTAGCTTATTTCGCGGGCGAACCGTCTTGCGGCGGCGCCCTTCTGTTATGATTATATATGAGCGGGATTCTTTTGTCAAGTAGGGGCGGCGATCAGCCGCCCCTGCGCGGTTCAATCCTCAAACCGGGCGCTCCCCAAGGCCCTGATTCACGTCCCGCCATCCTCGTCCTCGCGCAGGTTATCCAGAGCTACCCGGACGGCCTCAACGACAAAGGCAGAGAAGGTGCAGTCTGTTCCGCGAATGGCGGTTTCTACCTCCTCAATCAGGTCATTGGGAAAACGAACGGATTTGTTCGTGGAAGAGGGATTCTTGGGAATTTTGAATTTTCTCATTTCACACCCCGTGCAATACAAAATTATTGCTGTCTTGTAATACATAGGGTATTGCAATTTTTGCCGAATTGATGCATTATATAATATAAAACAAAACGTAGCACAAATAAAAATTTGCTGAGGTGATCGAAATGGAAGAAGCGCCCCATTGCTACCTGCGTCTTTACAACGCCGTCTCGGACGCGTTGATATTGATGGACGAGATGAATTTCGGCGCGGCCGGAGACGTTCTGATCGAGGGAATGCTCTGGGCCAGAAAGCTGTGCGAAGAGGAGCGGAGGGGAGAGCTGACCCTGGAAACGGAACTCAAGGCGTGGCTGCGCACGGGCGGGGAAATGCTGCGCCTGGAGGATATCCCGGACCTGCCGCTGGAGGAAGCGGAGACCAGGGAAATCGCGGAAATCCGGGCCAGGGTCAAGGCCCTGATGGAGGATGCCAAGAAGAAAATCTGACCGCCCCTCCCCGGGCGGATACGCGAAAAAGGCGGAGCTGAACGCTTCGCCTTTTCCTATTCCGATTTACAGGTTTTTCAGCACGCCGCTCTCCTCGTTGAAGGCGTCGATGAGGGCGTCCAGGTCCTTGGCCTGGGCGTGGACGGCGTCCCAGGTGCCCTCGGTGTCGTACCACAGGGCGTTGAGCTCGTGCATGTCTCTGCCCTGCTGCTCCACCCAGGTGTAGTATTTCAGGTTGTGGACCCGCTTGCGGTCCGCGTAGGTCAGCTCCATCATGCTGTCGGTGTTCAGGCCCAGAACGTGAAGGTTATGGTCCAGCCGGGCCTCGGCGGAGGTGTACGCGCCGTGCAGGTCGTGGAGCTCCTGAATCCGGCTTCCGTACATGGCGGCGGAGTCCGTCAGCACGGTGCCCACCACGTCCCGGTCCGTGAACTCGTAGTACTTGGCCATCTTGATGCAGCAAAGCACGTTGGCGATGCCGGAGATGCCAAGCCACGTCAGCTTTTCCACCAGCGCGGGGTCCAGCTTCAGGGTGTTGAGAAGGTAGTCCTGCCCCTCGGGGGTGTTGAAGAGGCGCAGGAGGCGCTGGGAGTCCTCGTCGTCAATGGCGATGGCCAGATCCGTGTTCTTCACGTTGTGAATCCAGGGGATGTGCTTGTCGCCGATGCCCTCGATCCGGTGGCCGCCGAAGCCGTTGTTGAGAATCGTGGGGCACTGGAGCGCCTCGCCCACGCCCAGCTTGAGAAGGGGATAGCGCTCCTTGAGCAGGTCGCCGGTGCTCATGGTTCCGGCGGAGCCTGAGGTGAAGCAGGCCCCGGCGAAGCGGTCCCCGGGGCGCTTGACGGCCTCGAAGAGGTCCGCCAGGGCGAAGCCGGTGACGTTGTAGTGCCAGAGGGGGTTGCCCATCTCCTCAAACTGGTTGAAGATCATATACTGGGGGTCCTGCTTGAGCTCGTTGGTCTTGTCGAAAATCTCCTTGACGTTGGACTCGCAGCCCGGGGTGGCGATGACCTCGGCCCCGATCTCGTGGAGCCAGTCGAACCGCTCCTGGCTCATCTCGGCAGGGAGGATGGCCACGCCCTGGGCCCCCAGCAGCTTGGAGTTAAAGGCGCCGCCCCGGCAGTAGTTGCCGGTGGAGGGCCAGACGGCTTTGTGGACGTCCACGTCGAACTGCCCCGTCACCAGCCGGGGGGCCAGGCAGCCGAAGGACGCGCCCACCTTGTGGCAGCCCGTGGGGAACCACTTGCCCGCCATGGCGATGATGCGGCAGGGCACGCCGGTGAGCTCCGGGGGAAGCTCGATGTAGTTGGGCACCTCCTGGAAAAGGCCGCCGGACTCCTTGGCCTCGTTCTTCCAGGTGATGCGGAAGAGGTTCAGGGGATTCACGTCCCAAAGGCCCACGTCCTTCAGCTTGTCCCGGACCTTGCCGGGGATGGTCTCCGGGTGCTGCATCTGGGAGATGGTGGGGATGAGGATATTCTGCTCCCGGGCCTTTTTCAGGTTGTGCTCCAGTCCTTGCTTGTTGATGGTAAGATCGATCATGTCAGCTGCCCTCCTGTTTATTCATGTCAATATAGGAATACAACGTGTACTTGGAGATACCGAAATATTTGGCAACCTTGTCGCCGGACTTGGTGATGAGGAACGCCCCGTTCTGGCTGAGGAACTGGATGGCCTTCACCTTGTCGTCCTTGTTCATGACGGCGGCGGGCTTGCCGACCAGCGCCACGGACTGCTGGATGAGCTCGTCCAGCAGGTCGCTGACGTTGGTGATCTTCTCCGGTTCGGAGGGGACCTCCTCCCCGGTGGAAGTCAGGTTGCGCAGGGCCTCCTCCATCAAAATGAGGCGGGAGATGTCGTAGTTGATGGACAGGATGGCGGAGACCCGGCCCTTCCGGTCCCGGATGTAGACGGTGGAGGATTTCAAAATCTTTCCGTCCGGGGTCTTGGTGAGATAGCAGAGATGGTCGCGGGGCTCCGGGTCCTGGGTCCGCAGCTGTTCCATCACCACGGTGGACGCGCCGTCCCCCACCTTCCGGCCGGAGACGTGGCCGTTGGCGATGAAGACGATGGAGCGGTCCGGGTCCCGGCTGAGATCGTGGATGGCGACCTCGCAGTCGCTGCCGAACTGGGCGGCAATGCCGGCGGCCACCTGGCGCAGCAGCTCTAATTTGCTGTTTTCCGTGGGCAACTCCCCCTTTTTGGTGGATTTTTTGGGAAAAGACACTGATTCATACTAGCATCATACCACGGTTCTTTGGGGAAATCAACCGCTTTTCAAAAAAATTTTTTGGTTTTCAAAAATTTTGTTTGACAACGGGGAATCTTGTGGTATGATAAAGCTGTAAGGAACAGACAGCAAATGCGCGGAGCTGTCAAAATAAAATTTTACGGAGGTCGGCATTATGGATTTCGAGAAGATCAAATCTGCGGCAGAGGGCTACAAGGCGGAAATGTCCCGGTTCCTGCGGGACATGATCTCCCACCCCAGCGAGAGCTGCGAGGAAAAAGAGGTCGTGATGTGCATCAAGGCCGAGATGGAGAAGCTGGGCTTTGACAAGGTGGAGATCGACGGCCTGGGCAACGTCATCGGCTGGATGGGCCAGGGCGAGAAGATCATCGCCATCGACTCCCACATCGACACCGTGGGCATCGGCAACATCCAAAACTGGGAGGCCGACCCCTATCAGGGCTATGAGACGGAGGACGTCATCTATGGCCGGGGCGGCAGCGACCAGGAGGGCGGCATGGCCTCCGCCGTGTACGGCGCCAAGATCATGAAGGACCTGGGTCTGATTCCCGAGGGGTACAAGATCATGGTCGTGGGCTCCGTGCAGGAGGAGGACTGCGACGGCATGTGCTGGCAGTACATCGTGAACAAGTACTTCAACGGTCCCGAGGACGCCCGGAGCAAGATCGAGTTCGTCATCTCCACCGAGCCCACCGACGGCGGCATTTACCGGGGCCACCGGGGCCGCATGGAAATCCGGGTGGATGTGAAGGGCATCTCCTGCCACGGCTCCGCCCCCCACCGCGGCGACAACGCCATTTACAAGATGGCCGACATTCTCCAGGACGTTCGGGCCCTGAACGAGAACGGCGACGGCCCCTCCAACGAGGTCAAGGGCCTGGTGAAGATGCTGAACCCCGAGTTCAACCCCGAGCATTATGAGGACGCCCAGTTCCTGGGCCGGGGCACCTGCACCACCAGCCAGATTTTCTACACCTCCCCCAGCCGCTGCGCCGTGGCGGACAGCTGCTCCATCTCCATCGACCGCCGCATGACCGCCGGCGAGACCTGGGACTCCTGCCTGGAGGAAATCCGCCAGCTGCCCAGCGTGAAGAAGTACGGCGACGATGTGAAGGTCTCCATGTACATGTACGACCGTCCCGCCTGGACCGGCACCGTCTATGAGACCGAGTGCTTCTTCCCCACCTGGATCAACAAGGCCGGCGCGGCCCATGTCCAGGCTCTGGTGGACGCCCACCACGCCCTCTGGGGCGAGGAGCGCATCGGCCACGCCGACGCCGACGAGAGCAAGGACGCCATGCACCTGCGCACCGGCCGTCCCCTGACGGACAAGTGGACCTTCTCCACCAACTGCGTGTCCATCCAGGGCCGGTATGGCATCCCCTGCGTGGGCTTCGGCCCCGGCGCGGAGTCTCAGGCCCACGCCCCCAACGAGATCACCTGGAAGCAGGATCTGGTGACCTGCGCCGCGCTGTACGCCGCCGCGATCCCCCTGTACAAGCCGGAGAACAAGACCGCCGACGTGACGGAGTTCCGCCAGAGCCTGACAGACAACGACATTAAATAAAGCAGGGAATCACCCTGTAGGGGCGGACCTGCGCGTCCGCCCCCGGTACATGGGCGCTTGCGGGGAAATGGCCTGATCCCCTGGTCAGGCCATCCCTCTTCAAACCCGGCGCTCTCAGGCTATGCCTCCCAAACCCCGGCGCTTCCCTGTGGGATCCGCTTCTCTGAACGGTCCAATTTTTCCGGTAACGGGATGCCAAATAAAATATAAGGAGATTTTGATTATGTCTAAGACCATCGAGCTGGCGCAGCACCTGGAAAAGCTGCACATCAACAACATGTACAAGTCCGACTTCTACTGGACCTGGGACAAGACCGACGAGGAGCTGGACGCCATCTTCACCGTGGCCGACGCCCTGCGGGACCTCCGGGAGCGCAACAAGTCCACCCGCATCTTTGACTCGGGCCTTGGCATCTCCATCTTCCGGGACAACTCTACCCGGACCCGCTTCTCCTTTGCCTCCGCCTGCAACCTGCTGGGCCTGAACGTCCAGGACCTGGACGAGAAGAAATCCCAGATCGCCCACGGCGAGACCGTCCGTGAGACCGCCAACATGGTCTCCTTCATGGCCGACGTCATCGGCATCCGGGACGACATGTTCATTGGCGAGGGCCACAAGTATCAGAAGACCTTCATGGACGCCGTGAAGGAGGGCTACCGGGACGGCATCCTGGAGCAGCAGCCCACCCTGGTGAACCTCCAGTGCGACGTGGACCACCCCACCCAGTGCATGGCCGACATGCTCCACATCATCCATCAGTTCGGCGGCGTGGAGAACCTCAAGGGCAAGAAGATCGCCATGACCTGGGCCTACTCCCCCTCCTACGGCAAGCCCCTGTCCGTTCCCCAGGGCGTCATCGGACTGATGACCCGCTTCGGCATGGACGTGGTCCTGGCCCATCCCGAGGGCTATGACGTCATGCCCGAGGTCGAGGAGATCGCCAAGAAGAACGCCGCCGCCACCGGCGGAAGCTACAAGAAGGTCGCCACCATGGAAGAGGCCTTCCAGGACGCGGATATCGTCTATCCCAAGAGCTGGGCTCCCTTCGCCGCCATGGAGGAGCGGACCAAGCTCTATCAGGCCGGCGACCAGGCGGGCATCGACGCTTTGGAGAAGAAGCTCCTGGCTCAGAACGCCCAGCACAAGAACTGGTCCTGCACCGAGGAGATGATGAAGCGCACCCGGAACGGCTCCGCCCTGTATCTCCACTGCCTGCCCGCCGACATCACCGGCCTCAGCTGCCCCGAGGGCGAGGTGGACAACTCCGTGTTCGACCGGTATCTGGTGCCCCTGTACAAGGAGGCCAGCTATAAGCCCTATGTCATCGCCGCCATGATTATGATGAGCAAGGTGAAGGACCCCGTGTCCGCCCTGATGGCTCTGGACGCCGCGGACAAGAGAAAGTTCTTCTGAGATTATTTTCCGGCAGTACGGTCATACTAACGGTCACGGGCCCCGGAGCTTTTCGGGGCCCGGACCCGATCAATAAACGAAGAAGAGGATGCTGAAATATGGCTGAGCGTATCGTCATCGCCCTGGGCGGCAATGCCCTGGGCAACAATCTCCCCGAGCAGATGATTGCCGTGAAGCAGACCGCCAAGGCCATCGTGGACCTGATCGAGCAGGGCCATCAGGTGGTAATCGCCCACGGAAACGGACCCCAGGTGGGCATGATTCAAAACGCCATGACCGAGCTGACCCGGTCCGACCCGGAGAAGTATATCCCCTGCCCCCTGTCCGTGTGCGTGGCCATGAGCCAGGGCTATATTGGCTATGACCTCCAGAACGGCCTGCGGGAGGAGCTGTTGGACCGGGGAATCAACAAGGGCGTGGCCACCGTCCTCACCCAGGTGGAGGTGGACCCCCAGGACCCCGCCTTTGAGAATCCCACCAAACCCATCGGCGCCTTCATGACGAAGGAGGAGGCCGACATTCTGGTGAAGGAGCGGGACTATAAGGTGGTGGAGGACGCCGGGCGGGGCTACCGCCGGGTGGTGGCCTCTCCCAAGCCCGTGTCCATCGTGGAGATTCAGTCCATCCAGGACATGGTGGAGGCCGGTCTGGTGGTGGTGGCTTGCGGCGGCGGCGGCATCCCCGTGTTCAAGACCGAGGGACACCATCTGAAGGGCGCGGCGGCGGTCATTGACAAGGACTTCGCCAGCGAGAAGCTGGCCGAACAGCTGAACGCCGACACCCTCATTATCCTCACCGCGGTGGAGAAGGTGGCCATCAACTTCGGCAAGCCCGACGTGAAGTGGCTGGATTCCCTCACTCCCGCCCAGGCCCGCCAGTATATCGAAGAGGGGCATTTTGCCCCGGGCTCCATGCTGCCCAAGGTGGAGGCGGCCTTGAAGTTCGCCGAGTCCCGCCCGGGCCGCCGGGCGCTCATCACCCTTCTGGAGAAGGCGGGAGCCGGCGTGGCCGGAGAGACCGGCACCACCATTTCCGCGTAAACGCATAAAAATATAAGGAGGGCCCTCCATCGGAGGGTCCTCCTTTTCGCGCCGGAGCGCTTAATAAAATTCCCGGATGTAGGCCAGCACGTCTTCCCGGCTGCCCTGGAAGGGGCCGGGGGTCTCCATCTTCAGGGAGACCAGGGCCGTGCAGTAGAGCAGGGCCTCCTCCACGCCCGCCCGGCGGCGCTCCGTGATGTACCCGGCGAAGGTGGTGTCCCCCCGCCCCGTGCGGCCGGAGAGGTTTCGGGCCTTGATGGGGCAGGTGTAAACCTTCTCGCCGTCATAGGCCAGAACCTCGGTGTTGTGGGTGATGAGGACCTCCTTCGCCCCCCAGCTGTGGAGCAGCTTCGCCGCCTCCACCCGGTCCGTCAGGCCGGTGAGAATTTCCGCCTCGGCGGCGTCGGTCTTCAAATAGTCGATGCAGGGGAGGTATTCCTTCTTCTCCGCCCAGTCATGGAAGGCCATGGTCTTGTCCGGCTCCACGTGCCGGAGGAGGCACTGGACGTCCACGGCCACCTTGCCGTGCTTCGCCGCCTCGGCGAAGAGGGGACCGTCAAAGTCGCCGTAGACCAGGCCGGCAAAGTGGTAGATGGCGGCCTCGACATCCGGGAGCTCCTCAAAGCGGAAGGGGTCGCACACGCCCATGGAGGTGCAGGAGCGCTTCTCCTTGTCGGCGGTGAAGTACTGGTTGCGGATGGAGCAGGTGGCCTTGGAGGGCTTCCAGTACAAATCCGCGCCGGAATCCCGGAAGCGAGCCTCCACGTCGGCGTCGGCGGGGTTCAGCTTGGTGAAGAGGGCGGTCCGGTTCCCGCTTCTGGCGGCGGCGAAGCCGGAGGCCACCACCGCCCCGCCGACCTCCCTGCGCTCGTTCCCCTGGTAGTCGATATTGTGGTCCAGGGACACCGGGCCGATGACCAGTACGTCGTATTGCTGTTTCATAGGCGTCTCCATTCTGCCGCAGGCGGCTTGTAATACGCTTCATTATAAACCGGATTTTGAGAATGCGCAAGCGGAGCGGCGTTGTCTGAAAAAGAAAAGTGGGGTCTGATGGCAGATACAGGGAAAGATTCCGTCATTTTTTACGACAGAGAAGTGGAGTGGCGGCGTGTTTTCGTAAAATCATCCGGAAAAACGGCCCGGTTTCATTTTTTTGTTGCGCTTTGTCCATCGGAAATGTATAATAACAAACCAAGACAGGCGGAGGCGTGTTTTCACGGGAAAACGGGCCGGCCGCCGGGTGGCCGCGCATACGCGGCGGAGGTTCTCATGTTGATGACCACTGCTCTCAACAGCATTCTGGGCCTGTACATTATTCTGGTTCTGGTACTGGTGGTTCTGGTGCCGAAAAAGAATAGTGCGTTTGGTCATGCGCGAAACAGGGGCGCGGGGAATCCAGGAAACACGGTGTGAACCCCCCGCCAGAACCGGAACTCTTGCAAGTCCGTGACCCGACGAAGGGCCGCGGACTTATTTGTTTTTTGCGGCGAAAGGAGCTTGGGACTTATGGAACTGACAGGCGCTCAAATTTTGACGGAAGGTCTGGCCCGGGAGGGTGTGGAGCGGGTCTTCGGCTACGCCGGGGCCACCATCTGCCCCATCGCCGACGCCCTGCGGGAAGACCCCAATCTTGACTACACCCTGGTCCGCACGGAGCAGAACGCCGGGCACATGGCCTCGGGCTATGCCCGGGTGACGGGGAAGACGGGGGTGTGTATCGTCACCTCCGGCCCGGGAGCCACGAACCTCATTACCGGCGTGGCCACGGCATACATGGACTCCATCCCCCTGGTGGCCATCACGGGGCAGGTGCCCTCCAACCTCCTGGGGCGGGACATCTTCCAGGAGGTGGACATCACCGGCGCGGTGACCCCCTTCACCAAGCACTGCTATCTGGTGAAGGACGCGGCCCAGCTTCCCGTGGTGCTGAAGGAGGCCTTCCACATCGCCTCCACCGGCCGGCCGGGTCCGGTGCTCATCGACATCCCGGTGGATGTGCAGGAGCAGATGGTGGCGGACGTGGCGTTCCCGGAGGAGGTCCGTATCCGGGGCTACAACCCCAGCGTCCGGGGCAACGACAAACAGATCGCCAACGTGGCCATGGCCATCGGCCTGGCCCAGCGGCCGGTGCTGTGCGCCGGAGGCGGCGTGTTCCTGGCCCACGCGGAGGAGGAGCTTCGCCTTTTCGCCGAGTCCACCGGCATCCCGGTGGTGACGACGATGATGGGCCTGAGCCTCCTGCCCACGGAGCACCCGCTGAACATGGGCATGATCGGGGCCCACGGCAACACCACCGCCAACAAGGCCCTGGTGAAGTCGGACCTTCTCATCATGATCGGCACCCGGGTGGCGGACCGGGCCATCGTCTCCCCGGACGAGATTCAGCGGCGCATGGCCAACATCCACATCGACGTGGACCCCGCCGAGATCGGGAAGAACATGCAGTCCACCCTCCCCCTGGTGGGGGACGCCAAGGTCATCCTCCGCCAGCTGATGGAGCGGGGGGCCAAGGCGGACTGCGGCGAGTGGCGGGAAATGCTTCAGGACCTCCGCCGGACGAACCTGGGCCGGGGCTATCCCGCGAAGGAGGGGTATGTCTTCCCGGGCCGTCTCCTGCGCCTTTTGGGCGAGCGCCTGCGGGAGGACGCCGCCGTCTGCGTGGACGTGGGGCAGAACCAGATCTGGGCCTGCAAGCATCTGCGGCTCAAGGGGGCGCGGTTTTTGACCAGCGGGGGCCTTGGGACCATGGGCTACGCCATTCCCTGCGCTGTGGGCGTGAAGACCGCCCAGCCGGCGCGGCAGGTGGTGGCCATCTGCGGGGACGGGTCCTTCCAGATGTCCATGAACGAGCTGGCCGCCGTGAAGGCCGGGGGCTTTGACCTGAAGATCGTTCTCTTCCGCAACGGCGTGCTGGGCCTGGTGAACCAGATTCAAAGCAAGGAGCCCTACCACGGCCCCTTCGGCGTGCGGCTGGAGGGGGACCCGGACTTTGCCGCGGTCGCCGCCGCCTACGGCATCCCCAGCCTGACCCTCCGGGACGAGGGAAAGGCGGAGGAGACCCTGGACCGCTTCCTGGGTATGGAGGGGCCCTGCCTCCTCATCGCGGAGGTGAGCCCCGAGTGGAAAACCACGGACTGAACGGGAGGAGAGAAGGATGAAACAGACGATTTCCATTTTGGTGGAGAACCGGGCGGGCGTGCTGAACCGCGTCGCGAGTTTGTTCTCCCGCCGGGCCTTCAACATTGACTCCCTGGCTGTGGGGGTGACGGACGACCCGTCGCTGTCCCGGATGACCATCATTGTGGACAACGGCAACAGCGTGGTGGAGCAGGTGGAAAAGCAGCTGAACAAGCTCATTGAGGTCATCAAGGTCCGCACCCTGGACGAGTCCAACATGATTGGCCGGGAGCTGATGATTATCAAGGTCAGCGCCAACAAGAACAACCGGGAACACATCATGACCATCTGCAACATCTGCGGCGCCAAGGCGGCGGATATCTCCCCCACCTCCATGACTCTGGAGATTTCCGACACGCCGGACCGGGTAGACGTGTTTGAGGACATGATGCGCCCCTTCAACATTCTGGAGGTGGCCCGTACCGGGGTCATCGCCCTCCAGAAGGGCGGGGGGAAAATTTGATACCCGGTAGGGAGGAGCGATACCATGGATAAAGCGCAGAGAAAAGCCCTGACGGAGGAGTGGAAGAACCGCCGCCCGGAGATGGGCGTGATCTCCCTCCGCTGCAAGGAAACCGGAGAGACCTTCCTGGGAACCGCCAAGGACACCAAGGCGGCCTTCAACAGCGTCCGGGCCAAGCTCTCCGGCGGCATACACCCCAACAAGCGCCTGATGGAGCTGTGGAAGCAGTACGGCGAGGAGGGGTTTGCGTTCTCCGTGGCCGCCGTGCTGGAGTACGAGGACCCGCTGGAGGACCACGCCGAGGAGCTGGAGACCCTGCGGGAGCTGTGCCTGTCCGAAGACAAGAACGCGGTAAAGCTGTGGAAATGAAACGGGAGCATGAAAGGAGAACGCGGTTATGGGCTGCCTTGGCGGCTTTCGGGCCATTACAGAGGAAGAGCTGGAGAAGCTGCGGGCCGTTCCCAGAGAGGACCGGATACCCGACTATCTGGACGAAATGGAGACGGCGGACATCTTCGACGTGGATAAGTCCTGGGACGCCATGCACCGGGCGCTGACCGGAAGCAGGCTGGAATTTGGGAATGCCCCCGCCCCCGGCTGCTGGGTTGTTCTGGGGGGCGAGGTCCTCCGGGGCGACCGGGAGGGGGAGGAGGACTATCTTGTCGTCTGCAAATCCCCCGAACAGGTCCGGCAGGTGGACCGTTTCCTCCAGGGAATGACGGAGGAGACGTTCCGGAAGCTCTATTTCGCCATGGACCCCGAGGCCTACGGCTTCCCGCTGGATGAGGAAGATTTTGCGTATACCTGGGAGAACTTATCGGACTCCCGCCCCTTCTGGCACAGCGCGGCGGAGAAGGGGCTTTGGGTCCTCTTCGATGTGGATCAGTGAACAAATACAGGGAAGAAAGCAGGAGACAATGTGAAAATCAGAGCCACGAAGGCCATTATGGAGTGCCTTTTGGAGCAGGAGGTGGATACCGTCTTTGGCTATCCCGGCGGTACGATCCTCAATGTCTACGACGAGCTGTATCGCTACAAGGATAAAATTCACCACGTGCTGACCGCCCACGAGCAGGGGGCGGCCCACGCCGCCGACGGCTACGCCCGGTCCACCGGGAAGGTCGGCGTGTGCTTCGCCACGTCGGGGCCCGGGGCCACCAACCTCACCACCGGCATCGCCACTGCGTACCTGGATTCGTCCCCGGTGGTGTTTCTCACCTGCAACGTCACGGAGGCCACGCTGGGCAAGGACGCCTTCCAGGAGGTGGACATCACCGGCATCGCCATGCCGATTACGAAGGCCACCTTCCTGGTCCGGGACGCGGCAACCATCCCCGCCGTCATGCGCCAGGCCTTCGCCGTGGCCGCCAGCGGACGGCCGGGGCCGGTGCTCATCGACTTTTTGAAGGACGTGACCTTCCCCAGCGTGGAGATCGAATATGAGTTCGTCCCCTGGCGGGAGAACCGGGGCTGCGCCGGCATGCGGGAGCTGAACCGGGACCACGAGCTGAAAAAGCCCACGCCGAATCAGGAGGATGTGGACATCCTCCTGGACATGATCGCCCAGGCGGAGCGGCCCTTCGTCATCTGCGGCGGCGGCGTGGTGCTGGGCCGGGCGGACCGGGAGTTCAAGGAGTTCGCCGAGAAGCTGGACGCCCCGGTGGCCATCAGCCTCATGGGCGGCGGCGGCTTCTCGGGAAGCCACCCCCTCACCACCGGCATGATCGGCATGCACGGGTCCAAGGCGTCCAACACCGCCTGCAATGAGTGCGACCTTCTCATCGCCGTGGGCTGCCGCTTCTCCGACCGGGTGGCCCTGAACCCGGCCACGTTTGCAAGGCAGGCCAAGATCGTCCAGATCGACATCGACCGGGCGGAGATCGACAAGAATGTGCTGACAGACCACCATATCATCGGCTCCGCCCGGCGGGTGCTGGCCATGCTGAACGAGAAGCTGCCCCAGTATGACCACGGCGCCTGGAAAGGGCGCATCCTTCCCCTCCGGGCCCCCTCCGTGGCGGAGGACAGCGACCACCTGACCCCCCAGCAGGTGCTGGAGACCATCCGGCTCCAGATGCCGGGGGACGCCATCGTCGCCACGGACGTGGGCCAGCATCAGATGTGGGCCATCAAGTATTTGCACTTCCAGTACCCGGGCCAGATGCTCACCAGCGGTGGTTTTGGCACCATGGGCTTCGGCTTGGGGGCCGCCATCGGGGCCCAGACCGCCCACCCGGACAAGCGGGTCTTTCACATCACCGGGGACGGCTGCTTCCGCATGAACTGCCACGAGCTGGCCACGGTGGGCTATTACAAGCTGCCCATCATCACGGTGGTTTTCAACAACGGCACTCTGGGCATGGTCCGCCAGTGGCAGAGCCTGATTTACGGCGGACGCTACTCCGAGACCACCCTGGACCGGGGGCCGGATTTCGTGAAGCTGGCGGAGGCCTACGGCATCCGGGGCTTCCGGGTGGAGACGGCGGCGGACATGGAAACCGCCCTGGCCCAGGCCCTGGGAAGCGGGGAGGCGGCGGTGATCGACTGCCGCCTGGACATCGACGAGATGGTCCGGCCCATGGTGGCCTCCGGGGCTGAGATCACGGATTTCCTGCTGAGCGAAGGAGGAGAGTCATGAGAAAGCAATGGGACACGGCGAAGAAGCTCTACACCCTCTGCGTCCTGACGGAGGACACCCCCGGCATCCTCAGCCAGGTGGCACGGCTTTTCTCCCGGAAGGGCTATAACATCGAGTCCATCGTCACCGGGGCCACGGACCGCCCCCACACGGCGCGGCTGTCCATCAACATCCTGGCGGACGAGCTGGTGGTCAATCAGCTGGCCACCCAGTGCCGGAGAATCCTGGGCGTCCAGGCGGTGAAGATTCTGGACGAGGAGACCTGCGTCCGCCGGGAGATCGCCCTCATCAAGGTCCGGGCGGCGGACCACGGCACCCGGGACGAGATCATTCAGCTGACCAACATCTTCCGGGGCCACATTATGGACGTGGACCGGGAGTCCCTGACGGTCTGGGTCTTCGGCACCCAGAGCAAGAACGCGGCGCTGATTCAGATGCTGGAGGATTTTGGCATTCTGGAAATCGCCACCACCGGTACTATCGCCATCGAGAGAGGGCGTAGCACGATATATGACGAGAGCAAACTAAAGGAGGAATACGAATATGGCAAAAATGTATTATGAGAAGGACTGCGACCTGGGCAAGCTGGACGGCAAGAAGATCGGCATCATCGGCTATGGCTCTCAGGGCCACGCCCATGCCCTGAACCTGAAGGAGTCCGGCTGCGACGTGTGCGTGGGCCTGCGCCAGGGCAGCAAGAACTGGGAGGGCGCGGAGAAGGCGGGCCTGAAGGTTCAGACCGTGGCGGACACCGCCAAGTGGGCCGACATCATCATGATCCTGGTGAACGACGAGGTCCAGGCCGACGTCTATAAGAAGGACATCGCCCCCAACCTGGAAGAGGGCAACATGCTCATGTTCGCCCATGGCTTCAACATCCACTTCAAGCAGATCGTGCCCCCCGCCGGGGTGGACGTCTCCATGATCGCCCCCAAGGGCCCGGGTCACACCGTCCGCTCCACCTATGTGGCGGGCAAGGGCGTGCCCTGCCTGGTGGCCGTGGAGCAGAACGCCACCGGCAAGGCCCTGGACTTGGCCCTGGCCTATGCGGCGGGCATCGGCGGCGCCCGGGGCGGCGTCATGGAGACTACCTTCCAGGACGAGACGGAGACCGACCTCTTCGGCGAGCAGGCCGTCCTCTGCGGCGGCGTGGTGGAGCTGATGAAGATGGGCTTCGAGACCCTGGTGGAGGCGGGCTACGCCCCTGAGAACGCCTACTTCGAGTGCATCCACGAGATGAAGCTCATCATCGACCTCATCAACAAGGGCGGCGTGGCCATGATGAACTACTCCATCTCCGACACCGCCGAGTACGGCGAGTACGTCTCCGGTCCCCGGATTCTCCCCTATGAGGAGACCAAGAAGAACATGAAGGCGGTGCTGACCGACATCCAGGACGGCGTCTTCGCCGGCAAGTGGATCGCCGAGAACAAGAACGGCCGCACCTTCTTCAACGCCAAGCGCCGCCAGCTGGCCCAGCACCAGATGGAGACCGTGGGCGCGGAGCTGCGGCGCAACATGCTCTGGGGCGACGACACGGACCCCGACACCGCGTCCAACTAAAAGAGAACCGGATGGGAGGGCCCGGGGGCGCCGCGCCCCTGGCGGGGTGCAGGGCCCTGCCGTCCCCGGCTCCAGGCCGCCGCCTCCCCGGAGACGGCGGCTTTTCTCTAGGGCCCGCGAATGAGACCCGCGGGCCCCGACCGAAAAGGAAAGGATGGATTCCATGAACCGCATTCTCCCCCACCTGGTCCTCTACAGCGACCTGGGCGAGGACAGCATCCTGGTCCGGCTGGCGGAAATCGTCCGGGACCGCAAGAATGGCGGGGCCGTGGAGGCCCTGCTTCAGCGAACAAACGCCCAGGTCAAGCGCCTGCTGGACCTGGCCACGGCCTGCGGCTTTGACGAGGACCTCTGGCAGTGCTATCTGACCTGGGTCCTTATGACCAACGACAACTCCTTCACCCGGACCTGCGAACGGGTGGGGGCCGCGGAGGACGGCAGCGTGAACCGCTTCGCGGAAAACGACTTCGCCGTCTTCCACCAGCTCTTTCACTACGACTTCACCGCCCTGGAGCAGTACCTGCTTACGGACTGCTTCTCGATTCTGACGGACTACCGCGCCATTCCCAAGCGGGAGCGGACCTATAACCGGGACGTCAGCGCCCAGGTCCGCACCCTCCGCAAGGCCCTGGCCGGGGCCTCCGACGGCCACGAGATGTTCCGCCTGATGACGGACTACTACCGGCAGTACGGCTACGGCGTCTTCGCCATGAACCGGGCCTTCCGCATCCGGCGAAGTGAGGCGGGGCTCCAGTTCCTGCCCATCAGCAACGTGGACGGCGTGCGGCTGGAGGATCTTCTGGGCTACGAGCTCCAGAAGACGGAGCTGCGCCGGAACACGGAGGCGTTCCTGGCCGGGCGGCACGCCAACAACGTCCTGCTTTACGGCGACGCGGGCACGGGAAAGTCCACCAGCGTCAAGGCCCTCATCAACGAGTACTATGACCAGGGGCTTCGGATGATCGAGATCTACAAGCACCAGTTCGGGGAGCTGTCCCACATCCTGGGGGAGATCAAAAACCGGAATTACCGCTTCATCATCTTCATCGACGACCTCTCCTTCGAGGAGAACGAGGTGGAGTACAAGTTCCTCAAGGCCGTCATCGAGGGCGGCGTGGAGACCCGGCCGGAAAACGTCCTGATCTACGCCACCTCCAACCGCCGCCACCTGATCCGGGAGACCTGGAACGACCGCCAGGATATGGAGCATCATGGGGACATCCACCGCTCCGACACCATGGAGGAGAAGCTGTCCCTGGCGGCCCGGTTCGGCGTCACCATCAACTACAACGCCCCCAGCCCCAAGGAGTTCCACGCCATCGTCCGGGCCCTGGCGGAGCGGCAGGGGATTTCCATGGACGAGAAGGAGCTGATGGTGAAGGCCAACGCCTGGGAGGTCCGTCACGGCGGTTTCTCCGGCCGGACCGCCCAGCAGTTCGTCCACTATCTGGAGGGGCTGGAGGAATGAAGGTTTTGGTCAGCGCCTGCCTTTTGGGGGAGAACTGCAAGTACAGCGGCGGGAACAACCGGTGCACCAAACTGCTGGAGTGGCTGAAACGGGAAGGACACGAGGCCGTCCCCGTCTGTCCGGAGGTTCTGGGGGGCCTGCCCGTGCCCCGGACCCCGGCGGAAATTGTGGACGGCGCGGTGACGGCGCAGGACGGCAGAGACGTCGACGCAGAATTTCGCCGGGGGGCGGAGCTGGCCCTGGACATCGCCCGGCGGGAGGGAGCGGAGCTGGCCGTTCTCCAGCCCCGGAGCCCCAGCTGCGGCGTGCGGCAGGTCTATGACGGCGCCTTCTCCGGGCGAAGGATTCCGGGGATGGGCGTCTTTGCCCGGCGGCTGGCGGAGAGCGGCTTCCGCCTTCTGGAGCCGGAGGACCTGCCCTGAACCCGAGGCGAATCCCGGACTGCGGAATGACGCCGGTTCTTTTTGGGAATCATTTCAGGATTGGGGATTGCGGCCCGGCGGGGTTTTGTGATAAAATAAGACCGCAAATCCCGATCCGTCCATGGACGGACCGTTTGAAAGAGGGCGATGTATGATGATGGACCCCAAATGGCTCCAAACGTACCGGGAGGAAATCGGAACCTTCTCGGAGAAGATTCACGCGTTCAACGAGGGGAAGATTGAGAAAAAGGATTACAAGGGCTATTCCGGAGGCATGGGCAGCTATGCCCAGCGGGACCAGACGAAGCACATGCTCCGCCTGCGGATGCCCGGGGGGCGGCTGACGGCGGAGCGCCTGAAGTTCCTGGCGGGGACTGTGGAAAAATACGGCGTCCGGCGCCTCAAGCTCACCACCTGCGAGACGGTGCAGCTCCACGATCTTCCGGCGGAGCAGGTTCCGGCGATCATGGAGGAGGCCGCCTCCTGCGGTATCATCTGCCGGGGCGGCGGCGGGGACAACCCCCGGAATGTCATGTGCAGTCCCCTCTCCGGCGTGCAGAAGGGGGAGGCTTTCGACCCCACGCCCTACGCCGAGGCGGTGACGGAGGACCTCCTCTCCATCTGCCGGGATATCCACATGCCCCGGAAGCTGAAAATCGCGTTCAGCAACGGCGCGGACGACTCGGTGCACAGCGCCTTCCGGGACATGGGCTTCCGGGCCAAGCCGGACGGGACCTTCTCCCTCCGCATCGCCGGTGGCCTGGGGGCTGCGGGGCACCGCATGGGCGTGCTGGTGGACGAGGCCGTGAACCCCAGGGAGGTTCTTTACTACGTCCGGGCCATGGTGGACACCTTCTGCCAGCACGGCAACTATGAGAACCGGGCCAAGGCCCGGACCCGCTTCATGCAGGACACCCTGGGGCCCGAGGGGCTCAAGGAGGCGTTTTTGAAAAACGTGAAGTCCGCCAAGGCGGCGGGGGGTCTGGAACTGCCCCGGCTGGAGGCCCTGGCCAGCGTCTGCGGGGGAGAGGAGACGCTGGAACACCCCCGGGCCATCCGGCAGAAGCAGCCAGGAATGTATACGGTGAAGTACCACCCCGTGGGCGGCCTCCTGCCGGCGGAGAAGCCCGCCCAGCTGTACGCTGCCATCAAGGATCTGCGCAACGCGGAGTGCCGGGTGGGCCCGGACGAGACGTTGTATATCGTCAACCTCCCCGCCGCCGGGGCGGAAAAGGTCCTGGCTATTACGGAGGACGGCGCGAAAACGGCCTTCGAGCACAGCGTGGCCTGCATCGGGGCCACGGTCTGCCAGCAGGGCGTGCGGGACAGCCAGGGGCTGCTCCAGGCCGCCGTGCAGGCGGTCCGGGAGGCGGGCATTCCCGACGGGGCCCTGCCGGCGGTCCGCATTTCCGGCTGTCCCTCCAGCTGCGCCGCCCACGAGGCGGGAACCATCGGCTTCCAGGGGGGCGTCCGGCTGGAGGATAAGAAGCCCCAGCCCGCTTTCCGCATGTTCCTGGGCGGCAGCGACGCTCTGGACGCCGCCCGCTTCGGCGAGGCCGGGGCGGTGATCCTGGAGAGGGACATTCCCGCCCTTCTGGTGGAGCTGGGCCGGGCCGCCGCCGCAGCGGGCCAGCCCTGGGAGCAGTGGGCCGAAACGCACCGGGAGGAGCTGAACGCCATTGTGGCCAGGTATGCCTGAGATACGATTTTATGACAGGAGAGGAGGCGGGCCCCGGGCCCGCCTCCTTTTCCGTCTGAGGGGAGAGATTGTGGGATGAAACGCCTTTGCCTTTTGGCGGCGCTGGCGCTGCTTCTGACCGCCTGCGGAGCGCCGCCGGAGCCCGCCGGAGCGGGACCGTCCGCCTCCGGTGAATCCGTCGCCTTTACGGACGACCTGGGACAGGAACTGGAACTGGAGCCGCCCCGGCGGGTGGCGGCGATGATCGGCAGCTTTGCGGACATCTGGTGCCTGGCAGGGGGACGGGACTCCCTGATCGCCGCCGCTGGGGACGCCTGGACCTCCTTCGACCTGGGCCTGCGGGAGGACGCGGCAAATCTGGGGGCCGTGAAGGAGCCCAATCTGGAGGTCCTTCTGGCGGCGGAGCCGGACCTGATTCTCGCCAGCGTCAACACTGCCGTGAACCTGGAGCTTCGGGAGACCTTCGCCCAGGCGGGTATCCCCGCCGCCTATTTCGAGGTGGACTGCTTTGACGACTACCTCCGGATGCTGGAGGTCTGCGCCCGCCTCACGGAACAGCCGGAGCGGTACGAGACGTATGGAACCGCCGTCCGGGCCCAGGTGGACGCCGCCGCCGCGCGGCAGGACGGGTCCGCCCCCAGGGTCCTCTACGTCCGGGCCAGCGGCAGCAGCTGCAAGGCCAAGGGCAGCGAGGGCAGCGTCCTGGGGGAGATGCTGGCGGACCTGGGCTGCGTCAACGTCGCCGACGGCGGCGGCCTTCTGGAGAACCTGAGTCTGGAGGGCATCCTCGCCGCCGACCCGGACTTCATCTTCGCCGTCCTCCAGGGGGCGGACGCCTCTGCGGCCCGGAAGTCCCTGGACGCCGCCCTGCTCTCCAACCCCGCCTGGGGCAGTCTCCGGGCGGTGCGGGAGGGGCGGTTCGTCACCCTGGACCACCGGCTCTACAACCTGAAGCCCAACGCCCGCTGGGGGGAGGCCTATGAAGAACTTGCGGACATTCTCTATCCCAACTGAATCCGTTCTCCCGCTGCTGGGGGTCCTGGCGGCGCTGGCGGCTTTGCTGAGCCTGTGCCTGGGGGCGGCGCCCCTGCCGCCGGGGGAGGTTTTGGCCGCCCTTCTGGGAAGGAGCGGCGGTCCGGCGGCCAGCATCGTGCTGTACGCCCGGCTGCCCCGGACCTGCGGCTGTCTCCTGGCGGGGGCGGCGCTGGCGGCTTCGGGAACCATGATTCAGGGCGTGCTGGGGAATCCCCTGGCGGCCCCCAACGTCATCGGCGTCAACGCCGGGGCGGGGTTGTGTACGGCCCTGTGCGCCGCCCTCTGGCCGGCCCGGACGGCGGCGGTCCCCTTCGCGGCCTTCCTGGGGGCTCTGGGGGGCGTGCTGCTGGTGCTGTTCATCGCGGAGCGGACCGGCGCGTCCAAGATGACCCTGGTACTGGCGGGGGTGGCGGTGTCCGGCATGTTCAGCGCGGGCATCGACGCTGTGCTGACCTTCTTTCCCGACGCGCTGAACGGCTATACGGACTTCCGGGTGGGGGGCGTAGCCAATCTCTCCATGAGCCGGGTGGCTCCGGCCTTCTGGGTGATTCTGGCGGCCCTGGCCCTGGCGCTGTCCCTGGCGGGGGAGCTGGACGTGCTCCTCCTGGGGGAGGAGACCGCCCGGAGCCTGGGACTTCCCGCCCGGCGGCTGCGGCTTGTGCTGCTGTCCCTGGCGGCGGCGCTGGCGGGGGCGGCGGTGAGCTTTGCGGGGCTGCTGGGCTTTGTGGGCCTCGTGGCCCCCCACATGGTCCGCCGCCTCGTGGGGGAGGACAGCTCCGCCCGGCTGCTGGCGGCGTCGGCCCTTGGCGGCGCGGCGCTGCTGACGCTGTGCGACATTCTGGCCCGGACCCTCTTCGCCCCCTACGAGCTGCCGGTGGGCGTGGTCCTGTCCCTGTTGGGAGGGCCGTTCTTCCTCTGGCTGCTGCTGCGGCAGAGACGGAGAGGGGGGCCGGGCCATGCTTGAGCTGAAAAACGTCTCAGCGGGCTATCCAGGGGTCCCGGTGCTGGAGGGCGTGTCCCTGGCCGTCCGGCCGGGGAGGGTCCTGGCCCTTCTGGGGCCCAACGGCTGCGGGAAGAGCACGCTGCTGCGGACCGCTGCCGGTCTCCTGCCCGCCCTGGGCGGGGGGGTGCTGCTGGACGGAAGGCCCCTGGGGGATTACAGCCTCCGGCAGGCCGCCCGGCGGATCGCCTGCCTGCCTCAATCCCGGGAGACGCCCCGCATCACCGCCCGGCGGCTGGTCCTTCACGGGCGCTTCCCCCACCTCTCCTACCCCCGGCGCTGCCGGGCGGAGGACTACGCCGCTGCGGACCGGGCTCTCCTCCGGATGGACGCGCTGGACCTGGCGGGCCGGGTTTTGCCGGAGCTCTCCGGCGGACAGCGGCAGAAGGTGTATCTGGCCATGGCCCTGGCCCAGGAGACGGAGACCATCCTGCTGGACGAGCCCACCACCTACCTGGACGCCCGGCACCAGCTGGAGGTCCTGACCCTCACCCGCCGCCTGGCGGAGGAGGGCCGGGGAGTGGCCCTGGCGCTTCACGACCTCTGCCTCGCCCTGGCCAGGGCGGACGAAATCGCCGTTTTGGGGGAGGGGCGCCTTCTGGCCCTGGGGGAGCCGGAGGAGATTTTCCAAAGCGGGATGTTGGAGCGGGTCATGGGCGTCCGCCTGGAGCGGACCCCGGGGCCCCGGGGCTGGCGCTATTTCTGCGAACTGCCGGAGGAGGAGTGAGATGGCATACTTTCCCTTTTTCATCGACCTGGAGGGCCGGGAGGGTCTGATCGTGGGCGGCGGGACCGTGGCCGCGCGGAAGGCGCGCAAGCTCCTGCCCTACGGGCCCCGGCTCACCGTGGCCGCGCCGGAGATCGCGCCGGAGATCGAGGCTCTGCCCGGTGTGACGCCGCTTCGCCGGGCCTTTCAGCCCGCCATGCTGGCGGGGAAGTTCTTTGTCATCGCCGCCACGGACAGCCGCGGAACGAACCGCACGGTGGCCGCCCTCTGCCGGGAGCGGGGGATTCCGGTCAACACGGCGGACGACCGGGAGGGCTGTGACTTCCTCTTTCCGGCGCTGGTGAAGCGGGGGGAGCTCTCCGTGGGCGTCTCCACCGCCGGGGCCAGCCCCAGCGCCGCCGCCTGGGTGAAGCGGCGGGTGGAGGAGCGGATTCCGGAGGACTTCGGGGATATGCTGGCCTACCTCGCCTCCCTGCGGCCGCAGGTGCGGGCCCGCGTGCCGGAGGAAGGGGCCCGGAGCGCCGCCTTCTCCCGGCTCTTCGCCGCCTGCCTGGAGACGGGCTTCCCCCTGCCGGAGGAGGCGCTGGCCCAGGTTCTGGAGGGCGCGTCCCGGACCGGGAAGGTCTATCTGGTGGGGGCGGGCTGCGGAGCGGCGGACCTGATTACCGTCCGGGGCCTGCGCCTTCTGGAGCGCTGCGGCGCGGTGGTCTATGACGATCTGCTGTCCCCGGAGCTGCTGGACGCCGCCCCGGAGGGGGCGGAGAGAATCTACGCGGGCAAGCGCCGGGGCCGCCATTCCATGGCCCAGGAGGAGATCAACGCCCTGCTGGCCGCCAAGGCCCGGGAGGGGAAGATGGTGGTCCGCCTCAAGGGCGGGGACCCCTTTGTCTTCGGCCGGGGGGGCGAGGAGGCCCTGGCCCTTCAGGCGGCGGGCGTCCCGTGGGAATACGTGCCCGGGGTCACCTCCGCCGCAGCGGTTCCCGGCGGGGCGGGGATTCCCGTCACCCACCGGGCCGTCAGCCGGAGCTTTCACGTGTACACCGCCCGCACGGCGGAGGGGAAGGACGGTCTGCCCCCCGGGCTGGAGGCCCCCCTGCCGGAGGGAACGCTGGTGTTTCTCATGGGGCTGTCCCGGCTGGAGGCGTTGTCCCGCCGTCTGATGGAGGCGGGACTGTCTCCGGAGACCCCCGCCGCCGTGATTTCCGGCGAAAACGCCCCCCGGCCCATGGCGGTCCGGGGGACGCTGCGCGGCATCGCGAAGAGGGCGCGGGAGGCGGGAGCGGAGGCCCCCGCCGTCATTGTGGTGGGGGGCACGGCGGGGATGGACCTGGGAGCTCAGGAGGCGGGAAGCCCGCCGTAGCCATAGCGGACCCGCTGGGTGACCAGGAACGCCGCCGTTACCGCCAGGGTCAGCACCTCCGCCGCCGTCACCGCCAGCCAGATGCCGTCCAGCTCCAAAAACAGGGGCAGGATGAAGATGGCCGCCGTCTGGAACAGCAGCGTCCGCAAGAAGGCGATGGCGGCGGAGATCACGCCGTTGCTCAGGGCGGTGAAGAAGGCGGAGCCGAAGATGTTGAAGCCCATGGCCAGGAAGGACAGGGCGTACAGCTGGAACCCCCGGGTAGTGAGGGCCAGCAGTTCTTCGTCATAGCCCACGAAAATCCGGGACAGGGGTCCCGCCAGACCCACGGCGGCGGAGGTAAGGCCGACGCAGCCGGCCAGCATCAAAAGCAGGCTCTTGCGGAGAAGGCTCCGCAGTTCCTCCTGGTTTCCCGCGCCGTAGTGATAGCTGATGATGGGCCCCGCGCCGATGGAGTAGCCCATGAAGACGCCGATGAAGATGAAGTTGACATACATGATGACCCCGAAGGCCGCCACGCCGTCCTCCCCGATCAGGCGCATGAGCTGGAAGTTGTAGAGGATGCTGACCAGAGACGTGGACAGGTTCCCCATCATCTCCGAGGAGCCGTTGGAGCAGGTCTGGGCCAGCACCCGGCCCTCAAAGCGGGCACCGGTCAGCCGCAGGGGCGTCTTGTTGGGCAGGAGGAAGTAAACCAGGGGCACCACGCCGCCCACGAAGGAGCTGGCCACCGTGGCGATGGCCGCCCCGGCCACGCCC
>Ga0073908_1000702_pt1 | contig 54299 bp, 34 predicted proteins | sample MucameincwithD2O_FD_65484 | JGI IMG/M metagenome (GOLD analysis project Ga0073908, IMG submission 65484) | Mouse cecum microbial communities from Vienna, Austria - Mucus amended microcosms incubated with D2O | ecosystem: Host-associated > Mammals > Digestive system > Large intestine > Cecum... | reverse complement strand
GCTTGCCAGCCACATGTCCCCATGTTGGTCTTCAACCATATCGTAGATAAAGATATGGCTTAAAGGTTCCAATGTCCGGAAAGAGTCACTTTCCGGGTCATACCGACAGAATCCGGAAAGCGTTCCCAGATAAATGCTGCCATCCTTCGTTTGATAGATAGAGTAGATATGGTCGTTAGGAATTGAATGTGGGTTTGCGCGGTTATGGCGATAGTTTTTCATTTTTCCCGTTTGAGTATCCAGGATATATAATCCCCGTGAGAAACTGCCAATCCACAATTTTCCTTCATTGTACAACAGTGCATGGATATTGTGATAACCGATATTAGGGTTACTGCTTTTCAACAGATGGTTTTTGAACTTCTTCGTGCGGGGATCAAAGAGATTCAGTCCCCCGTCTTCGGTAGCAATCCAGATGTTACCGTCGGGATCTTCGCAGAATTGGCTGATTACATTTCCCGAAAGAGAATTTTCCGTACCATTGGGATAATACCACTCGATATCCTTATGCTTGGGAGACAGGTAACTTACTCCACTGAAATAAGTCCCGATCCAGATTCCCCCTTCCCTATCCTGATAACAGGCATAGATACTTTCTTTATTTTGTTCGTCGTCGGTAGGCAGACATTCTCCTGTCGTGGTGTTGAATGTATAAAGTCCGTCGTCGGAGCCGAGATAGAAAGAGTTGGCCGTCCGTTGAAACAAGGTGCGGATGCGCGGAATGGTAAGCGTGTCCCCTTCTCCGAAGTAATAGCGGAATTGCCCTGTCTCTTTATTGAACCGTGCCAGTCCCCCGTACCATGTACCCGCCCATAATACTCCCTGCGAACTTTCCATCAAAGAGATAATCTCGTTGCAGGCAGGACGTCCGAAAGAAGTGCCCTCGGATATATACCCTGTGAAGTTGTCCGTACGTTGGTTGTATTTCGCCAGCCCATTCCGGGTACCTATCCAGATGGTCCCGAACGAGTCGTTATAAATCACCCATATGTGATTATCCGGCAATGAATGAGGATCGGAAAGAGAATGCAGATATTGCCTCAACGTACCTTTTTTCTCGTTGTAGACAAACAGCCCGTTGGTTGTTCCGATCCATAACTGCCCGTCATTGTCGTATGCCATTCCGAAGACGCTGTTGACTGACGCCCCGTCTTCCGTCTGTTTATCGAATACGGAGAACTTCTCTTCCCACGAATCGAATAAATACAGCTTCTCCGTACTGGCCACCCAAATCTGATTGTTATCCTGATGGCGGCAGATCGTTACCATATTCATATAGCTGTTTCCACCGTTTTCTGACGAATGTCCGTAGTTGGTGAACTCGATGCCGTTGAAACGATTCAGCCCGTCCTGCGTTGCAAACCACATATATCCGATGCTATCCTGAAGGATGCTCCGGACACAGTTGCCCGATAACCCCGATCGAACGTCATATTTCTTGTAGATATTGGCGAAGACCAGAGAAACCGATGCCAACAATATACATATGGATAAGATGGATCGTTTCATAATTTCCTTTCTTTGTATCCCCTGTCTGCTGGATATATATGCCCAGCATGGTGGATATATATGCCTAGCATGGTGGATATATATGCCCAGCACGGTGGATATATATGTCCAGCAAGCAGGGTAATTATCCCCTTTGTAGAAGCCTTTATTTCACGTCATCCCACGTATCTGTGCGGAACGGGAAAGCACTCAATCCGAAAGTATTCCGCAGCGTGATATTTCCCACATAATTGCGGAAAGCATAGCGTACGGCAACCGGCTGTGCCACCTCTTCACTCCACACTTCTACTGTGTTGGTACGTCCTACAATTTTTGCTTTCGCCGGATAGAACTTCTTGTCCGCTCCCGCAATCTCAAATCCTTCCAGTTCGGAGAAAGTAGGGAACAACCCCGCAGGTGCATTATCGAATGTCACTATGGCCTTTTTGTCTACATAGTCTACTTTGGTCATCGTCGGACCGTTGGATGGTAATCGGCGGATACCGTATGTTTTAGTCAATGCAAGCGTAGCCAACCGAAGCCCTACTACATCTTTCTGTGGCGGATGGATGCAGAATTCATCACCGATATCCGTAGTGGGTACAATGCCCGAATTAGGAATTGTTTTCAGTGCTTCCATCTGTGCTTCCCGCAATAAAGCAGCCCCCGTATTGCTGCTGTTTTCATATTTGTAAGGAGCGATCTGCACATAATAGAAAGGCATATCGGGAGCCTCCCATACATTTCTCCATAGCTGCACCATAGCACTCATCATCGGTGCGTAAAATTGGTAATTGGATATATTTGATTCCCCTTGATACCATAGGAAACCGCGTGCCGTGAAGTTCTTAACAGGCCATAACATTGAGTTGTACAAACATTCCAGACGTTGGTGTATATCTCGTTTAGGGCTTTTAGCAGCTTCCATGTCCATCCCCTCGATAGTGCCCAAAGTCGGTTCGTCCATCCATGCTTCGATTCGTGAACCACCCCAACTGTTGATGACCAGCCCTACCGGGAGATGGAGACTTTCAGTCAGTTGGCGGGCAAAGAAATAGGCGGCGGCACTGCAATCAATCGTGGTTTCGGGTGACGACACTTCCCATTTCCTTTTTTCAAAATCCGTGCGACGTTTTGTTTCTTTTGTTCTTGGTACGGTGATGAACCGGATACGGTCACGGTAGTTACCTGCATTCAGCAACGTCTCGAGCGAGTTGTCTATGGGTTGTGCCGTATTTCCCATCATGCGCATTTCCATGTTTGACTGTCCGGAGCAGATCCACACCTCCCCTATCAGTATATCCGAGAGAGTGACCGGAGTTCCGTCGCTGATAGTAATGGAATAAGGAGTATACCCCCCTTCGGGAGTGTCTACTTTCACCAGCCAGCTCCCGTCTTTGTCTGTAGATGCCTGATAAGTCCGGTTGTTCCACGAAGTGGTGACGGTTACTTTTTTGCCGTCCGCCCAACCCCATAACTTAACGGAACTTTTCTGTTGAAGTACCATGTGATCTCCCATCATTGCAGGAAGTTTTACTTTGCCTTGTGCAATCGGCAGGAATAAAAATGATAAAATAAGAAGTAGAAAATGTTTTCTCATACTGTTTTTATTAGATATTCGACGAATAGTGATTGGGTGTCGGGCAAAAATACAACCTATTTTTAAATATAAAATAAAACCAGCTAGTCATTTTCTGATAAAAGCTGGTCGAAATCTTAAAAGCTTGATTTTTCTTTCCATTCTCTGCCGAATTTTCTTAATTAGTGGCATCAATCGCCTAAACAGTATTATTAGATTGGCTAAATATTCCATTTCTTTGCAGGGTGAGTATTTAACAACCTAATTGTTTCATTAAATCTAATAAAATGAAAAAGAAGCATTATCTATTATTTTTATTGGCTTCGCTCTTTTTACTGACAGATGTGGTGTGGGCACAAACATCTGCCACAGTAAGTGGAGTAGTGATCGATGAGAATGGAGAAACCCTTCCGGGTGTTTCCGTCGTCGAAGTAGGTACAACAAACGGTGTCCTGACAGACCTGAACGGACACTACACCTTAAAAACAACTTCTGCCAAACCTTCCGTTTCTTTCAGTTACATTGGTTATCAGACCACCACGCTTCTCCTGAACGGACGTACGAAACTCGATGTACAGATGAAAGTGGAGACGAAAGTACTGGATGAAGTAGTGGTAGTGGGCTACGGTGTACAGAAGAAAGTGAACCTGACCGGTTCCGTGACTTCCATCAACTTTGCCGACCAGACGGAGGGACGTCCCATCATGAGTGTTTCTTCCGCCCTTTCGGGACTCGCCGCCGGTATGAACGTCACACAAGCTTCGGGACAACCCGGTTCGGACGGTGCCACCATCCGCGTCCGCGGTAACGGTACGTTCAATACCAACTCCCCATTAGTCCTGGTGGACGGTATCGAATGGAGCATGGACAATGTGAACCCCAACGACATCGAAAGCATCTCCGTACTGAAAGACGCTGCCTCCACAGCTATTTACGGTACGCGCGCCGCCAACGGAGTCATCCTTATCACTACTAAAAACGGGAAAGGCAAACCGCAAATCTCCTATTCTTATTCGGGAGTCGTGCAGATGCCCTACAACAGCCTCTCTTTCGTAAGCGACTATGCCCGTTATATGGGACTGGTGAACGAGGCTTGCGACAATGTGAACACCAAAGGCATCTTCTCGCAGGAAAGCATCGACCGCTGGAGGGCTGCTTCTGCCGATTCGAACGGGTTGAACGAGTACGGAGTGCCCAATTACGTAGCCTATCCCAACACCGATTGGTTCGACGAAGTATTCGACACCGGATATTCGCAAGAGCACAACCTGTCTGTCTCCGGCAGTTCGGAGAAAGTGAAATACATGCTTTCATTGGGCTATCTCGACAATCAGGGAGTGATGAACCGTTGGAACCTCGACTCAAGTACGCAGAAAATCAATTTCCGTACCAACCTGGAAGCCAAGATAGTGAAATGGATAACCGTCGGCACCCGTCTCTACGGACAAAAGCAAGATTACGGGATGGCTAATATCAGCAACGGATTCAAGTATCTCTATCAGACCACTCCGGGTGTATACCCCGGCGAACCGAACTACTGGGGACGTGCCGCACTGGCCGGTGAAGAATCTTCCAATGCCAATAATATCTTCGGTCAGATGGCAGGAGCCACCGGTTTCAATACCGTCTGGCGTCTCAACGCATCAGTCTACGGAATTATCACTCCCTATAAAGGGCTCAACATTGAAGGTACATTCAACTATTCGCCGACATTCACCGACAAGTCTTCTTATAGCCGCCAAAATGGTTATTGGGACTACGTCACCGACCAGCGTGTCAGCGAAAGCGCGTTGGAGAACGCTTCCATCACCAATACGAGCGCACGCACCTGGCGTCAGAGTGCCGAAATACTGGTACGCTACAATACAACCATCAAGAAAGACCACGAACTGGGCGCACTGCTCGGATATTCCGCACAGGAATATTACAGCAAGAGCTTTGCCGTTTCCCGTAAAGGCGCTACGGACTGGACGCTGAACGAACTAAGCACTTACGAGACGCTCGTCAGCTCTTCCAGTTCGGCACCTGCCAAATGGGGATTGCTTTCTTATTTCGGCCGTGTCAACTACGGATATAAAGGACGTTATCTCTTCGAGGCCAACCTTCGTGCCGATGCCTCCTCCCGTTTCGGTGTGAACCAACGTTGGGGATATTTCCCCTCGTTCTCCGGTGGATGGCGTATTTCGGAAGAATCGTTCATGCAGGGAGCATCGGACTATCTCTCTAACCTGAAACTCCGTGTTTCCTGGGGAAAGACAGGTAACAACTCAACGGGCAACTACGACTGGCAGGCAAACTACGCCACAGGCAATGTCGTAATCGATGGTGAAGGAACCAAAGGACTGGTACGCAAAAAACTAAGCAACGACAAGCTGCACTGGGAAAGTACCGCCACCACCGACATCGGACTTGATTTCGGCTTCTTCAACAACCGCCTGACGGGTGAGATAGACTATTATAATAAATATACTTCGGACATTCTCTACCATCCCGAACTCTATCTTTCGATGGGTGTCGTAGGCTCTGCTCCCGAGAATCTGGGTGAAGTGCGCAACCGCGGTGTTGAATTTACCCTCAACTGGAACGACCGTATCGGAAAAGATTTCGAATACCGGGTAGGCATGAACTTCTCTTTCAACGCCAACAAAGTAATGAAGTTCAAAGGCGAACTCCAGAAATACTGGACGTATGATGCGCAGGGAAACAAAGTGAGCTATGTCAACAACTTCAGTGATGTCTCCGAATCCGGTTTCGGAGGCTACATCTGTGAAGGCCGTCAACTGGGGGAAACCTATATGTATAAGGTGTACAGAGGTTCCGGCGAAGGCTATACCGGAGGTGCGGTAGACATTCATGCGGGACCGAAGGACGGAATGATACGTACGAAAGAAGATATGGTATGGGTGCAGGCCATGATTGACTCCGGTTATTCGTTCGGAGGAATGAAGACGGTTGCCAAAGACCAGCTTTGGTATGGTGATATTCTCTATGCCGACAGCAACGGTGATATGAACTACGGTGATACCAACGACCGGGATTTCTCCGGACACACCAGTGTCCCGAAATTCAATCTGGGTTTCAACTGTGCTTTCTCTTACAAGAACATTGATTTCTCCATGTTATGGTCGGGAGCTTTCGGGCATTACCTCAACTGGAATACGGATTACTACAACTCGACATTGGTCAGCCACGGATATGGCATTATCGAGCATATCGCCGATAACCATTACTTCTTCGATCCATCCAAACCGGACGACCCGCGCACCAACCAGTGGGGCAAATATCCCCGCCTGACATACGGTACTACCTATAATAACAGAATCCAGAGCGACTGGAACGAATATAAGGGCGACTACTTCAAGTTGAAGAATATCCAGATCGGCTATACGTTGCCGCAACGAATTTCCAGCAAGTTCTTTGTTGATAAGCTCCGTGCTTTCGTGTCGATGGACAATATCCTGACGATCACCAGTTATCCGGGACTCGATCCGGAAATAGGAACTGCCATCGGTTATCCGTTGATGCGTCAGATCTCTTTTGGCGGACAGATTACCTTTTAATGATGTAGAACTAAAAAAACAGAATCTGATATGAAAAAGATATTAATGATTTTAACGATGGCGCTGGCGGCTACCTCCTGCATGGATATTCTCGATGTGGCTCCGGAAGACCAGATTGCAAGTGAAAACATGTGGACTACGGAGGAGCTTGCCGACAAGGGAATGGCAGGACTCTACTATCCGTTCTATGCCACCCAACTCTCCTCCACCCAGCTTCGCCGCGCCGACGGACTGAACCGTCAGGGAATCGAAGCTATGAGCTTTGCAACCGATTATTATTCCAACAACTATCCGGTGGAACTGCTTTCGCTGGCCACCAAACCTGCCAATGACTTTCAGGTGTGGTATGAATGGAAGTTCTGTTACACCATCATCCATGCGTGCAACGATGCGATTGCCAATCTGCATAAAGCGGATATGAGCGCTGATAAACTGGCGCGTTACCAATGCGAAGCCCGTTTCCTCCGTGCCTGGGCGTACAATCGTCTGAATATGCTTTATCAGGGTGTCCCTGTTTATCTGGAACCTATCAATAACGAAGACTGTACGCGTGGCCAATCTTCGGTGGATGAGGTATGGCAAGTGATTCTGGATGATTTGACGTATTGCATCAACAATCCCGACTTCCCCAATAACACGCTGAATGAAAACTACGGCCGTCCTTCTAAAGGAGCCGCTTATGCCCTGCGTGGTATGGTATATATGTGGAAGAAGCAATACAAGGAAGCAGGCAACGATTTCAAAGAAGTGGAAACGTGTGGTTATGGCTTGTGGACAGGCGAATATGCCGACTTCTTCAAATATGAAAACGAAAAGGATAAAGAAATGATCTTCTCGCTCCAGTTCAGCGAAGAAACCGGTTATTGTGATAACATTCAGCAAATGACCGGTGCCCGCGATACGTATGATGGCTGGACGGAAATAAAACCTTCCGCAGACTTTGTAGATTACTATAAGAACGCTGACGGATCGGACTTCAAATGGTCGGAAGTAGACGGCCTGCAAGACTGGGACTTGCTGACTCCGAAACAGCGTGAAGTCTTCTTCTGCCGTGACGGACTGGAATCCATGTCCTCACAAAAGAATGCGCTTATCAAACGGGTAGGCGAAGATATCTATCAGAAATATTACCTGAACAGCGGCAATGAAGCCCGCATCAAAAAGGCGTATGACAGTCGTGACCCGCGTCTGCAACAGACTGTAGTCACTCCTTATGTGCCGGTGGACTGCTACAAGCCTAATTACGCAGGAGATGCCAACCAAATCGGTAAACAACTCCGTTGGCCGTTGAAGGAGCAGGGCACGAATGGTGGAGACTTCTGGCTCGATAAACGTACTTCTGCTTTCTACTGCTATCGCAAGTACAATGAGTTTGAGAAAGGCCGTTTGATTAGCCGGATCCGTTGCCATACCGACTGGCCGTTGATTCGTTATACCGATGTACTGTTGCAGTATGCTGAGGCATTGGCGCAGACCGATCAGTTGGGAGAAGCCATCCGCTTGGTGAATAAAGTACGTACCCGCGCCCACATGCCTGCACTGACAGAGGGCGGAAGCGGCCCGTGCGCAGTGAACGGAAAGGAAGACATGCTCGAAAGGATACGTTACGAACGTCGCGTGGAATTCTGTCTGGAAGGAATCAACTTCTTCGATGAAGTACGTTGGGGAACCTACAAAGAAACCAAATTCCAGGGGAAAGACGTGAATGGCGGCAAGTCCTGGTGGGGCGAACTGGTAGAGTATAACTGGTATTACACCGATTACATGTGGCCGTGGACTGCTCCTATCTCTGAAACGCAAAAGAACCCGAACCTGACTAAACGAAGCGGTTGGGCGTATTAATCATAAAGATTTGAATAAGGATGAAAAAAATACTTTTACTATTACTCATTTTTGTATCCGGTTGCGCGGGTGTAGTTGCGCAACAGTTTGATTATGGCAAGATAGCGCCTCATCCCCGGTTGTTATTGCCGACGGGCGGAGAGGAAGCTATCAGGAAAGCCATTGCGGAGTATCCCCCGTTGGCCACTGTTCACCAGCGTATCATGGAACATTGCGACAGGACACTTACGGAACCACCTGTGGAACGTATCAAAGAGGGCAAACGCCTGCTGGCGATTTCGCGCATCGCGCTGAAGCGTATCTACTACCTGTCCTACGCTTACCGTATGACGGGAGAACGGAAATACGCTCTCCGTGCAGAACAGGAGATGCTGGCCGTCAGTCGTTTCACCGACTGGAACCCCACTCATTTCCTGGATGTGGGTGAGATGGTAATGGCACTGGCTATCGGTTATGACTGGCTGTACGATTCTTTGCAGCCCGACACCCGCCGGGTGGTGCGCGAGGCAATCATCGCGAAAGGCTTCGATGCGGCAAAGAACACCCGTCATGCGTGGTTCTATACAGCCAAGAACAACTGGAATTCCGTATGTAATAGTGGATTGGCGTATGGCGCGCTGGCTCTTTTTGAAGAGATTCCGGAAGTGTCGAAAGGCATCATAGAGAAATGCATGGAGACAAATCCGAAAGCGATGGTAGGTTATGGCCCCGACGGAGGTTATCCCGAAGGGTTCGGATATTGGGGGTACGGGACAAGTTTTCAGGTAATGCTCATTGCTGCGCTCGAAAGTGCTTTCGGCACAGACAATGGGCTCTCCCAAGCTCCCGGCTTCATGGAGTCTGCCCGTTTCATGCAGTATATGACGGCTCCGGGCGGAGACTGTTTCTGTTTCTCAGATTCTCCGGTAGAGGCGGAGTGTAATATGATGATGTTCTGGTTTGCAGGCAAGGCGAAAGACCTTTCTCTGTTGTGGATCGAACGTCAGTATCTCGACCGGCCGGATATGCCGTTTGCCGAAGACCGTTTACTGCCCAGCCTGATGGTGTTCTGTTCGCAGCTCGATTTGAGGCATATCGGCAAGCCGGAGAAAAATTTCTGGTTCAGTCGCGGAGATACGCCTGTGTTTATCTACCGTGGCGGATGGGACAGCAAGGAAGATACCTATCTGGGAGTGAAAGGCGGTTCGCCTTCTACCTCTCATGCGCACATGGATGCCGGTTCGTTTATCTTCGAGAGAAACGGGGTGCGTTGGGCGATGGACTTGGGTATGCAGAGTTACATCACACTCGAAAGTAAGGGAGTAGACCTGTGGAATATGTCGCAGAACGGACAACGCTGGGAAGTATTCCGGCTAAGCAATATCGCTCACAACACCCTGACGATTAACGGCGAACGCCATTTGGTAGAGAGCAATGCTCCGATTACCCGTACTTTCGAGTCGAAGAAACAGAAAGGGGCGGAAGTAGACCTGTCGAGTGTGTTTGCCAACAGCGTGAAGAAAGCCGTCCGCACCGTGATATTGGATCAGAAAGACCATCTGGAAGTAACCGACCGGTTGGAGACGGGGGACAAGGAAGCCGCCGTATCCTGGATAATGGTCACTCCGGCAGAAGCCAAAATTACAGGCAAGAACCGGATGGAATTAACCAAAGACGGACAACGGATGCTGCTGACGGTAGATGCCGACACGGAAGTAGAAATGAAAACCTGGTCGAACGTGCCCCCGCATGAATATGATTTCCGCAATCCGGGAACCATCCGCGTGGGCTTTGAGACGGTGATTCCTGCCAATCGTGCCTCGCAACTGAAAGTACGACTTATTCCTTTGAAGTAGTAATACAAATAAATTCATTGAACCATGAAAACGATTCTTTTTAAAACAATCATCATAGCTTTCTTTGTGGGAACAGCCGTTAGTTGTTCCGATGAAGATGAGAACAGATTCCGTCCGGGGTCTACCCATGAGAAACCGAATCCCACGGAGCCGGAGAGCGGACTGGATTATTCCAAACTGACCGCGGATAATCATCCCCGCTTATTGATGAACGCTGAGGACTTCACTGCGCTGAAAGCCAAAGTAGATGCCAATTCGAGTGCCAATCTGACCTTGCTGCATAATACCATTATGGGTGTATGCAACAGCAAAGGGATGAACGCCACGGCACTGACTTATAAATTGGATGCCAGCAACAAACGTATCCTCGATGTGTCCCGCGACGCGTTACTGCGTATTTTCACCTGTGCTTATGCCTACCGGATGACCGGCGATGCCAAATACCTGACTAAAGCGGAGACGGATATGAACGCTGTCTGCAACTTTCCCGACTGGAACTCGAAACGCCACTTTCTCGATGTAGGCGAAATGGCTACGGCTGTTGCGTTCGGCTACGACTGGCTCTACAACGAACTAAGCGCAGCCACCCGTACGAAAGCGGCCAACGCACTGTTGAAGTTTGCCTTCCAACAGGCGCAGAACAAGAACTGGAACCTCAACTTCTATGAAGCCACCAACAACTGGAACCAGGTTTGTAATGGCGGACTGGTCTGTGCGGCACTGGCTTCTTATGAAAACAATCCTTCCGAAGCAAAGGACATGATTGAAAAGGCACTGGAATCCAACAAACCTGCATTGGAAGTGATGTACTCTCCCGACGGCAACTATCCGGAGGGCAGCGGTTACTGGTGTTACGGCACGCTCTATCAGGTATTGATGCTTGCCGCCCTCAACAGTACGCTTGGCACGGATAACGGGCTTTCCGATACGCCGGGATTCTCCAAGACGGCAGAGTATATGCTGTATATGACAGGCTTGAACAGCAAGTTCTTTAATTATTCCGACTGTGCTCCTTCCTCTACCGCGGCATTGGCTTCGTGGTGGTTTGCCGATAAATACAGTAATCCGTCCTTATTATATAATGAGCTGAGAATGCTGAAGAACGGCGAATACGCTTCCTGTGCCGAAAACCGCCTGTTGCCGATGATTATGGCGTTTGCCAATAATCTGAATCTGGACGCAATCTCCGCTCCTTCCAATAAACTATGGAGTGGAAAAGGGGAAACGCCCGTAGTGATGGTACATACCGACTGGACGTATACCGATACGGATAAATACCTCGGAATCAAAGGTGGAAAGGCCGGTTCGAGCCACGGACACATGGATGCCGGTTCGTTTGTGTACGACGCGTATGGAGTGCGCTGGTCGATGGATTTCGGTCTGCAAAGTTATACAACGCTCGAGTCGAAATTGTCAGCTTTGGGTGGTAATCTTTGGGACATGGGACAGAACTCGATGCGTTGGGATGTATTCCGCCTGAATAACCTGAATCATAGCACGATTTCAATCAACGACGCCCGTCACCGGGTAAAGGGGGTGGCTACACTGACTACGACCATCAATACTGCTACGGAATTGGGAGCCACTTTCGATCTGACAGAAGTAGTGTCCGATCAGGCGGCGTCCGCTACCCGTACCGTGAAAATCGTGAACGATAAAGATTTAGTGGTCATGGATGAGATCAAGGCGAGAACAGATAAATCCGCCAAAGTGCGCTGGTGTATGGTGACGCCTGCCGTTCCGACAGTGGAAAGTAACCGCATCGTACTAACGAACGGAAGCAAAGTGATGTATCTCACAGCCAGCGGAAGCGTGAAGCCTACCTACAAGCAATGGAGTACCACCAGCGAGAACTCTTACGACCAGGCTAATCCGGGCACCTATATGGTCGGCTTTGAAGCAACGGTCACCGCCAACCAGACCGCCACATTTACCACAACCCTGTCCCCTAAATAAAAAAGAATGGAACGTATGAGAATCCTATTAATATCTATACTCGGACTTTTGACATTGGCCTCCTGCACGAAGCAGGAGCCGATGGAGGCATTGATTGACCGTGTATTTACCGTTGCGGAGCAACAATACACGGCTATGGACACCCGCTTGACAGAAAAGACACTTCCCCGCACGCTCTCTGCCGACGGTGAGTTTGTTTCCTCGAATATCTATTGGTGGTGCAGCGGCTTCTATCCCGGTTCCCTCTGGTATATCTACGAATATACCCGGAAGGACGCAGTGAAAATACTGGCCGAGAAGAACACGCTGAAACTCGACTCTATACAATATGTGACCAAGGACCACGATGTCGGTTTCCAGTTGAATTGCAGCTACGGGAATGCTTTCCGCCTGACAGGTAATGAGGCTTATAAACAAGTGCTCTATCAGGGAGCCAAGTCCTTGTCAACCCGCTTCAATCCTGCTGCCGGTGTAATCCGTAGCTGGGACTTTGTGCGCAAAGGCTGCGACTGGAAGTTCCCGGTGATTATTGACAATATGATGAACCTTGAACTGCTGTTGTCCATGTCGAAAGCCTATGCCGACGACTCTTTGCAGAACATTGCCTGTACGCATGCCAATACCACTATCCAGCATCACTTCCGGGATGATTATTCCACGTATCATCTGGTGGATTATGACCCTGAAACGGGTGCAGTGCGCGGCAAGCAAACGGTGCAGGGCTTTTCGGACGATTCCTCCTGGAGCCGCGGACAGGCATGGGCCTTGTATAGCTATACGATGATGTTCCGCTTGACGGGGTATCAGAACTATCTGTTGCAAGCCGGGCATATCGCCGATATGCTGCTCCGCCGTTTGCCTGCCGACGGTATTCCTTACTGGGATTTCGACGCTCCGGTAGAAGAACAGACCTATCGGGATGCTTCCGCAGCGGCTATCATGGCCTCCGCCTTTATCGAGCTAAGCCGTTATATCCCCGGTGCGGAAGCCAAGGAATCTTATCTTGCCATGGCAGAAAAGCAACTCCGTACGCTTGCCTCGAAAGAGTATCTGGCAGAACCGGGTACGAACGAATGTTTCATCCTGAAGCACAGCGTGGGTGCACTTCCTGATAAAAGCGAAGTGGATGTCCCCCTGACGTATGCCGATTATTACTTTTTAGAAGCATTGCTGCGGTATAAGAATCTACAATAATAAAAATAATACAATATGATTATGAAGAACTTACATATACATATGGCATTTATCTTCGTTCTACTGCTGATAACTGCCTCCTGTTCGGACAAGGATGATTCGGCTCCGCGTGTCATTCCCACCATGAACCTGACAGTTTCGGAGATTGCGGAAAATACGGCTCTGATTACTTCCGAGCAGCAAACAGGAACTACGTTCGGAGCGAAAGTCATTGATTTCTATCCGGTGGCGGACATCGGCTTTGACTATAACATTGAAGTGAAGCTGGTGAAATTCGTAGAAGAGAACGGAGTGCCTGTATCTCTGCCCTATACGCGCAAAATCACCGAAGGATTGCGTCCGGGAGTAAATTACATCAGTGCGATTATCGCCTATAATGCCGAAGGGCGTGCCGTGTGTTCCGCTTTCCAGACCTGGAAGGCATCGGGAACGGAAGGAATGTGGAGTGATGACAACTCTGCCGGTGAGCTGGAAGAGAATGAGTGGTAACAAGAAATAGTGTAACTTCAAAAGAATACATGAATATGAAAAATATATTATTAACAGTCTGCGTAGCAGTTCTGGCAATGACGGGCTGTACGCAAGAGGATATCTTTTCGTCTGACGGGAATAAAGAACTGCTCGAAAAGTCGCAATTCACGTTGATAGGGCTTACTTCTGCCCGGACACGGACTTCTATTGGTGATAAGACGGGAGATATTTATCCGGTACTTTGGAGTGACGGGGATGCTCTCGGACTTTTCTCCCGCACCGAAGGGGCGGATATAGATAATGTGGAGGCTTTATTGAGCGATGAATCTGTCGGACAGAACTCCGGTGTTTTTACAGCGGAAGGTGTAAATCCGGCGAAAGAGGGAGAAACGAAAATTCTTGTCTATTATCCTTATAAGGCAAGTACGAAACTGGCAGACGAGGGTAATAAGCTTACTGCTTCTCTCGCCACTGAACAGGAGCAGATCAAGCCTGGGGATAGTCACCATATCGGTAAATATGGTTTTGCCTATGCAACAACGACAGTGAGCAGTACGAGTAAATCTGCACAGTTTTCTCTGAGGCATCCGATGGCGTATGTGAAATTCTGCATTTCTTCACAGGAGCTTTCTACTTATAAACTGAAAAGTGTGTCTTTATATGATAAGGATACGCGGACACCTCTTTCCGGTACGTTTACTGCCAATCTGGATACGGACGAACTGACTTTCGATTCGGAAAACAAACCGTATGCGACTGTTTCTTTAGCCGTTCCCGAACTACTTGCCACTACTCAGGAGGTCTATCTGACCACGTATCCGGCAGAATTGAAAGATAAGCAAGTCTACATCGTTGTCACTTTGGAAGGTGATAATCAGACGACAGTTACCATCCCTATCTTGAAAGAAGGAAAATCGTTGCAGGCAAATGCTGTCAATGTCATTGCCATCCACGACTTGAAACTTTCGGATAACTCATGCGAATGGTATGAACCTGTGGAGACGCGTTTGCTGGCCGGTGGATGGGCATATGGTGAATCAAACTGTATAATGACCACTATTTCTCCTTCCGGCGTGAACAATACGATTAGTGTAAAGGCGCGTGGTAACTTTATGGAAGTGGAAGAGCCGAAATATGCCGGAACTATTTTCAATTGCGATTTGAACAACGGCCATAAGATGGTAGGTGTCAACGGCTCTACAACGGATATTTCTCCGATAAGCAGTGAGTATAGTATTACAGTCAATTCTTATAAGGTTTCGAATGGCTATAATGGTGGTTGCGGTCAGGTAGCGATTTACGGAGAAGACCGCTCGACCGTTCTATGGAGCTTTATCGTATGGATGACGCCTGTTCCGGCAGAACATGTTTACGGGAATACCGGTTATATTGTTCAGGACCGTAATTTGGGGACATATACGATAGAAGATAACTGGAAGACGAATGGAGTTTATTTCCAATGGGGACGTCCTACGCCGTTCGGTTGGGGGGCAAATGGGTATTACTCAATGCCCACCGAGGCTACGGATGTCCGTTTCTCCATAGAACATCCCCGTAAGTTGCTTTATACTGCGACAGTGGATAATACGAAGTCCGACTGGTATTTGGGAGCGTGGACGGGTGCGCGTACTGACCGTAAGGATGATTTTTGGGGAAACCCGAACGAATCGAATACTTTTAATAACCCGTCTGACGGTCATAAGTCTATCTATGACCCTTGTCCGAAAGGTTACCGTGTGGTATCTCCGGGAGTATTGGCAGAGGTGGAAAAGAGTGGTGAGTATGTGAAACAAGCGAGTATCGGAGTGATAAGATACTGTTATGACGGTACGAACTATGCTTATTGGCCGTTAGCTGGTGCTCGCTGGGGGTCTAATCCGTCAGACCGTACTACGAATAATTCTACAACTGCCGCTTGTTATTGGTCGAACTCACCTGCCACTAATTACGGAAATGATAAAGACCAGGGTGGCAGTGCGATATATTATAAATCGGCTGATAAGACATGGACTCATTCCGCGGGGCGTTCTCATGCTTTTTCCGTACGTTGTATGAAAGATACGGAGAACCGTTAGTTTTTTTTCTGCCAGAACGGAATTATAAATAGAATCCCCGCTATATGAAAGCTTTTTGTTTTGAGAAGTGCATAAGAGCCTTTCATATAGCGGGGATTTTTTTTTGGGGGGGAGAAGGGTATATCTTTCACGTACATGTGATATCCCTTCTATACGGAGCTTGTTGATATAGTTGTTTGGCTTCCTTCTTTATAATACAGCCAATCTGTCCCCTTTTAAAGTGATTTCGTATTTTTTCCCTTTTACGGTCTTGAATTTGAGCGTCTTGTCTCCGTATCTTACGTTACAGGGGATTCCGGATTTGGACTGGATGATAGCTTTCTCCAGTTGTCCCTCTTTCCAGGAGATGGAAACCTCAAAATTCCCTTTGGCACAGATTCCGCTTATCGAGCCGTTTGCCCATGCGTCCGGCAAAGCAGGGAGTAATTGGATGAATCCCATATGGCTCTGCAATAACATCTCGGTTATTCCAGCCGTACCGCCGAAGTTCCCGTCAATCTGGAAAGGTGCGTGGGTGTCCCACAGGTTGTCCAGTGTACCGTTTTTCAGCAGGTTGCCGTATAGTTTATACGCATGGTTTCCGTCTTGCAGTCGTGCCCATTGGTTGAGCTTCCAGCCCATGCTCCAACCGGTGGCGCCGTCTCCGCGATGTTCCAGTACCACTCTGGCGGCTTGTGCAAGTTCGGGGGTAGTCACAGGAGAGATGGTATGTCCCGGATGCAATCCGAACAGGTGGTTGACGTGGCGGTGTTCATCTTTCGGGTCGTCTATGTCGGTAGACCATTCCAGCAACTGACCGTAGCGTCCTATACGGTAAGGAACGAGTTTGGCCAATACGTTTTCCCATTGCTTGCGTTCTTTGGCGTCCGTCCCGAGCACCTTGCTTGCCTGGATGGCGTCCAGTAATATCTCTCGTACTACGGCATGCGCGAAGGTGACTCCCTCGTCCACCGGACCGTGTTCGGGAGAGGTGGAAGGAGCGGCGGTGTAAGTCCCGTCGGGCTTGTGCCACAGATGGTCAACGGCGAATTGGGCGCTGCTCTTGATAAGTTCGTATCCTATTTCTTTCAAAAACTTCTTGTCGCGGGTGTAGTCGTAGTATTCCCAGATATGCGTGGCAAGCCACGGTCCGGCGGTGGGATTGAGATTCCATGACATGTCTTTGTCGGAGAGAGGGGCGGTGAATCCGAAGATATTGGCGGAGATGGAAGCCGTCCATCCGCGAGCGTTGAAGTAGGCTTGCGCCGTTTTCTCGCCGGGTTTCACCAAACTGCGTATAAAGTCTATCAAAGGCCATGCACATTCGGAAAGGTTGGTGGGGCAGGCAGGCCAGTAGTTCATTTGGACGTTGATATTGTTGTGATAATCTACCCGCCACGGGCCGTCGAGGTTGTTGTGCCACATGCCTTGCAGATTGGCAGGCATATTGCCGGGACGCGAACTGGCGATGAGCAGGTAGCGGCCGAACTGGTAGTAGAGTTGTTCGAGATGATAGTCCGGCACGCCTTTCTTGTAATTAGCCAGGCGTTGGTAGGTGGGAAGGTTCGGCGCGGCGGCTTCGGGATTGATGCTGAACCGCACACGGTTGAACAGTGCGGTGTAATCGGCTTCGTGGTTCCGGTAAAGTTCGTCATATCCTTTTCTTAGGGCATTCTCCATCATAGCAAGCGTAGTTTGTTCCGGGTCATTGCCTACGTATGTTTTCGGGTCTTTGAAATCCGGGGCAAAGTTCATCTTATAATCGGTGTCGGCGGTAAGCAGGAATACCACTTCGTCGGCATCTTCTACGATAATCCTGCCGTTTTCGGTTTTCAGCGTACCCCCTTTACGGATGGTTTTGATTCGGAAAGCAAACTTCATCCCGTTGTTGTCGAGCACTCCGGTGTAGACCAATCCGTCATTTCCGTCGGCTTGCATACTGCTTTTGGCTGCGCTGTTGGGGCAGTAGCTTAGCGTGAGGTTCTGTTTTCCTTTTTTGTCGGCGGTGAATTTCATCACCATCACGCTGTCGGGATATGAAATGAAGTATTTCCGTTGATAGCGTGTGCCGTCTTTGTCGAATTGCACTACCGCCATCGCTGAGTCGAGCGACAGGATGCGGCGGTAGTTGCTCATGTTGATTTCGCTGAGTCCGGTTTCTATGTAAAGCTCGCCCATCGTGGTGAATGAGCCGAAGCGGAACGGGGTTTCGGCGCTTTCTTCGTAGGGGGCGAGTCCGTTGAAATTCTCTTGGGTGAGGAAGGCGGCTTTCTTTCGGTCGCCGTCCAGAAAGGCTTGGCGGATGTCTTTCAATATGGGGGCCGATTGCTTGTTTACGTTCCAGTAATAATCGGCGCCTTTGGCGGTGTTCGGTCCTCCTTTCCAGAGCGTTTTTTCGTTGAGGGTGATTCGTTCGGCGGATATGGAGCCCATAATGTTTGCTCCCAGACTGCCGTTTCCGATGGGCAACGAGCGGCTTTCCCAAGCCTTGTCCGGATTCGCTCCTATGCCGGAAGCGCGGAGCCAGACGGCTCGCCCGTCGAGGCTGTTGGGGGTGTCGAACCATACGGCAAGACCTTGAGTGTAATCCACTGTTTCAAGTGAAAATGCGGAGAGTGAAAAGAGTGCGCAAAGAGTGAGTAAGCGGAGTTTTTTCATAATATGTGTGTTGTTTAAAGGAATGTGATGCGCAAAGGTATTTGTTTTTGCGGATTTCAACGAAGAAAATGCTTTTAATTTTCACCAATGGGCTTTTAAAAATCGCTGGAAGTACCGGTTCTTTCTTTCCCTATAAAGAAGTGAAAAACATCTTTCACCAATCTTTCATCTTTTACCAATCTTTCATCTTTCACCCACTCCTGGCTATAAATCTCTTATCTCCTAATTGCCAGGATATTACTGTTCGATATGTAGGGTATTAACAGTTAATGTCTTAGGGTATTAATAGTTATCGTCTCAGGTATTAATACCCTACATCTCAGCTATTAATAGTTAAGACCTCCGATATTAATGCCTGAAGAATGATGTAGTAATACTTAATAAATCAATCACATGGAATCGTTCCTTTAAAGGCATGTAAATGTTGGTTTTCTGGCCTGCTGCTACTTTGCCAGTCAACGAAAATTCCGGGATGGTGTTTTCTGGAATGAGGACGGAACCTGGAGCTTCTCGCCATCCTGCAATTATACGTGGATATGGAGCAGCCTGACATTCGGAGTGACCGTGATGCTCAGAGCGTTTACCGGAAAGATAATGAAAGAGGGTAAGGCAAACCGGAAAAGGGTGGTGCAGACGTTGTTGGTTGCCGACTTGGCTCTTGTGGGCTTGGCGTTGCTATGGAGTTTGCAGATGCCTGTTATCAAACGTATCTGGACAGGCAGCATGACCCTGCTTTCCGGCGGCTATTGTTTCCTCTTCTGCTAAGGGCGATGTATAAGTGCGGATTATTTTTAAAGGTGTGACGACTTAACGAGTAAATTCACTATATATGGTGAATTATGGATTTAATAGAGATAGGAGAACATATTCGTGAAAGACGCAAGGAGTTGGGATTAGACCAAGCTACGCTGGCCACTCTTGCAGGAATAGGGATTAATGCCCTTGTCCGTTTGGAACGCGGGAGCGGTAATCCGCGCTTTGATGTTCTCTTTAATGTTCTTAAAACTTTAGGTCTTACTATTTATATTCAATAATAAGTATATCTGTGGGGGAATACAACTCCCCCACGCCGGCCATATACATCCCTTAATAAGCTAACCAACAGCCTTATCCTATCATATCCTCCGCCCTCTTGAGAGCTACATTAATGTTCGGACAGATATTATCTTTTCCCAACAATTCATAGAAACCGGATTTCTCCAATACCTGGTGTACCTTGTCGTTTACTCCGGAAAGGATGACGGTAGTCTTTTCTTTCTGCGACATTTCACAGAGTACGGTCAAGTTATGGATACCCGTAGAGTCAATGAACGGGACTTTCCGCATACGGATGATACGTACCTTCGGGCGCTCACCCAGTTGTGCCATGGTTTCTTCAAACTTGGTAGCGATACCGAAGAAATAAGGACCGTTGATTTCGTACACCTCTACTCCTTTAGGGATGATAAGATTTTCTTCGTGTACGGCAATGTCTGATTCCTTGTTCGGGTCAATCTCGTCGGTAATTACTGAAATTTCGGTAGTTTCCATTACGCGTTTCATAAAGAGCACGCAGGCAATGACTAATCCTACCTCAATGGCAACGGTCAAATCGAAGATAACCGTAAGGAAGAAAGTGATAAGTAGGACAGTGACGTCTGATTTCGGGTTTTTCAATAAAGCCTTGAATACACGCCAGCCGCTCATATTATAAGAGACAATGACCAGTACTCCGGCAAGACATGCCATCGGGATATATTGTGCCAACGGCATCAGGAAAAGCAGAATCAAGAGCAATACTACTGCATGGATAATTCCGGCTATCGGTGTCTTGCCGCCGTTGTTGATATTCGTCATGGTGCGGGCGATGGCTCCGGTAGCGGGGATACCGCCGAACAGGGGCGCTACGATATTGGCCGCACCTTGTGCGATAAGTTCCGTATTGGAGTCGTGGCGGTCGCCAATCACACCGTCGGCTACGGTGGCAGACAGTAATGATTCGATGGCGCCCAATACGGCAATAGTGATAGCTACCGGAAACAACTCCCTGATAGCTTCCCAATCCAAAGCAGGCACGACAGCATCGGGCAGTTCGGATTTGATAGTGAAACGGTCACCTATCGTCTGTATGCAGTCGATTCCACCGAAAGTCTTCATCAGATAAACGGCAGCGGTGACAACGACAATCGCTATCAATGAGCCGGGAATTTTCTTTGAAAACTTCGGGGTAATGGCGATGATAATAATGCTGACAATACTTACAATGGTGTTCCACCAGTTGATGGTGTCGAAATGACGGAAATAAATCATCCACTTCCCGACAAAATCTCCCGGCACTTTCTCGTCCCCGAAGGACAAACCGAAAATGTCGGCAATCTGGGTAGTGAAAATGGTGACGGCGATACCGCTGGTGAATCCGACAATGATAGGATAAGGGATGAACTTGATGACTGCTCCGAGTTTGAATACTCCTAGTAATACAAGAAGGACACCTGCCATAAGCGTGGCTACAATCAGTCCGGCTTCGCCATACTGCTGGATAATGCCATAGATGATGACGATGAATGCTCCGGTCGGTCCGCCAATCTGGACTTTGCTTCCCCCCATCAGGGAGATGATAAATCCGGCAATGATAGCGGTGATAATACCTTTTTCGGGCGATACTCCCGAAGCGATACCGAAGGCGATAGCCAATGGAAGTGCCACGATACCTACGATGATACCGGCCATCAGGTCCGCGATAAACGTTTCTTTCGAGTAATTCTTCAGACAAGAAAACAGTTTGGGTTTAAATTCAAATAGCTTCATTTTTATGAGTTGTTATACGTGTTATCCATCCTTTTTGTAAAGTAGAGGTTGCAAAATTATATAAAATAATCGAAATAAGTATGTTATCCGACATATTATTTATCCGTTGATGGATTTCATCAATGATCCGATAGTTTTTATTCATAAAGAAAACATGGTTTATTGCGAACAATTCGTTCATATTTGCGTTATGAATAGTATGATAAGTTACGTTTTGTATCACCAATTTTAAAAAATATATAGATTATGGCTAAGAGCATTAAAGGGACTCAGACAGAGAAGAATCTGTTGACTTCATTTGCAGGAGAATCACAGGCGAGAATGCGTTACACTTATTTCGCAAGTGTGGCTAAGAAAGAAGGTTACGAACAAATTTCGGCAATTTTCACCGAAACGGCCGACCAGGAAAAAGAACATGCAAAACGTATGTTCAAATTCCTCGAAGGTGGTATGGTGGAAATTACTGCCAGCTATCCGGCTGGAGTAATCGGCACTACACTCGAAAACCTTCGCGCTGCTGCTGCCGGCGAACACGAAGAATGGTCACTGGATTACCCTCACTTTGCAGATGTGGCTGAACAGGAAGGATTTCCGGCGATTGCTGCTATGTACCGCAATATCTCCATCGCTGAAAAAGGTCACGAAGAAAGATATCTGGCTTTCTTGAACAACATCGAAAATATGACAGTATTCGCTAAGGAAGGCGAAGTGGTATGGCAATGCCGTAACTGCGGTTACATCGAAATCGGCAAGGAAGCTCCTGAAGTTTGTCCGGCATGTCTGCATCCGCAAGCATACTTCGAGGTGAAGAAAGAAAACTACTAATCCACGTTCACGGATTAGCCGGATAAAGAAAATGCCGCTTGCAATCATTTGTAAGCGGCATTTTCCATACTTATTTCTTTGCGTGCGGATAATCTATCGTGTAATGCAGTCCGCGGCTCTCCTTACGTTCCATAGCCTGGCGCATAATCAGATAGCCGACATTCACCATATTACGTAATTCGCAAATCTCTCTGGAAGCGACACTGCGTTTGAACAGGCTTTCAGTCTCCTCGTAGATAATATCCAGTCTGTCCCATGCACGTTTCAGGCGAAGGTCGCTGCGGACAATACCCACGTAAGTACTCATAATCTGATTTACTTCCTTTATGCTTTGAGTGATGAGTACCATTTCTTCCGGCGAACGGGTTCCTTCGTCATTCCATTCGGGAATGTCTTCGTTGTAAGTATACCGGTCAATGGCTTGGAGACTGTGTTTGGCGGCTGCGTCAGCATATACTACGGCTTCAATCAAGGAGTTTGAAGCCAGACGGTTACCGCCGTGCAGTCCCGTGCAAGAGCACTCTCCTACTGCATACAGACGTTCGATAGAAGACTGTCCGTTCAAGTCTACGAGGATACCGCCACAAAGATAGTGGGCAGCCGGAGCCACAGGGATATAATCTTTGGTGATGTCGATGCCCAGGCTCAGGCATTTTTCGTAGATATTGGGGAAGTGTTTCTTTGTTTCTTCCGGGTCTTTGTGGGTCACGTCCAGATAAACATGGTCGTCTCCGCGATTCTTCATCTCGTTGTCGATGGCACGCGCTACAATGTCACGCGGAGCAAGCGAAAGACGCGGGTCATATTTCTGCATGAATTCCTTGCCGTCCATGGTGCGGAGAACACCGCCATAGCCGCGCATCGCTTCCGTAATCAGGAAAGAAGGGCGGTCGCCCGGATGATAGAGGGCGGTAGGATGGAATTGTACGAATTCCATATCTTTCACCGTACCTTTGGCACGGTAAACCATGGCGATACCGTCTCCGGTAGCCACCAACGGATTGGTGGTGGTCTTGTAGACGGCTCCTACTCCACCGGTAGCCATCAGAGTCACTTTGGCAAGATAAGTATCTACTTTTCCGGTCTTCGGGTCGAGGATATAAGCGCCGTAACATTTGATATCCGGTGTCTGGCGGGTAACGGTCACTCCCAGATGATGCTGTGTCAGGATTTCAATGGCAAACTGGTGTTCGATGACCGTGATGTTCGGATGCCGCTGCACGGCTTTAATCAGGCTGTCCTGTATTTCCGCTCCCGTGTTATCTTTGTGGTGAAGGATACGGAATTCCGAGTGTCCCCCTTCGCGATGCAAGTCAAATTCACCCTTTTCGTTTTTGTCGAAGTCTACTCCCCACTTTATCAGTTCTTCGATCTGTGCAGGAGCTTCACGCACCACTTTCTCCACTGCGGCACGGTCGCTAATCCAGTCGCCGGCGTTCATGGTGTCTTCAATGTGCTTGTCGAAATTGTCTACCACCAGGTTGGTCACAGACGCTACTCCTCCTTGCGCGAAGTACGTATTGGCTTCTTCCAGCCCGCTTTTACAGATAAGAGCAACTTTACCTTTGTGCGCCACTTTCAGCGCAAAACTCATGCCGGCAATTCCGGAGCCGATAACGAGGAAATCGAATTTTCTTACCATAATTTTGTTATTTCTCACCGCAAAGCTACAAAATAAGTCACTTCGTTGTACTTTTCGTTGTCATTAATTCGTAAAATTGCTACCTTGCGGGCAAAATCAGACAAGATGAATCGAATTTTTCATGCACGCATCGCGTGGTATCATTATTTTCTGCTGGCAGTGCTTACGGTGAATGCCGTGGGGGCTTTGTGGACGAAGGCGGCTTTGCTGGGTGTGTTGTTTATGCTTCTGCTTATTGTAGTCATCGAGTGGGTGATACATACCACATATACGCTGACTGCGGACGGGATGCTGGTAGTGAACAGGGGGCGGTTCGGCCGCAAGCGGCAGATTCCTTTGCCGGAGATTACCTCCGTGCAGCAATGCGCTTCGATGCGTTTCGGACGGTTTGCGCTCACCCGTTATGTGCTGATAGGATACGGCAAAGGGAAGTACGAAGCAGTGATGCCCGTCAAGGAGCGTGAGTTTATGCAACTGCTCGAAGCCCGTCTCTCCGGTTTGTCGTCCGGCGGCGTTCGTCCCTGAACGCTGGTATATACATTCCGGGTTCATCCGTAGGCAAGGGAGAATGAAAACCGAAGAAAAGTTATGCCGGATGATTGCAATGCGGAAAAGAACCCGCTACTTTTGTCAATAATCAATATATATAGATAAGTTATGGAAGATTTGCAGGACAGATACATTCGTTTCGACTGGGCCATCAAGCGCCTGTTGCGACAGAAGGCGAATTTCGATGTGCTTGAAGGATTTCTCACCGTCCTGATAGGCGAGAAGATAGAGATCATGGAGATTCTCGAAAGTGAGGGAAACCAGCAAAGTGCCGACGATAAGTTTAACCGGGTAGACATCAAGGCACGCAACAGTAAAGACGAAATTATCATCATCGAAATACAGAATACCCGTGAGTTGTATTATCTGGAGCGTATCTTGTATGGTGTGGCAAAAGCCATTACCGAACATATCTCTTTGGGTGATCCTTATCACAAAGTGAAAAAAGTATATTCCATCAGCATTCTTTATTTCGACATCGGCAAGGGGACGGATTATTTATACCACGGTCAGAACCAGTTTGTAGGTGTCCACACAAAAGACTATTTGCAGGTGAATGTGAGGGAACGCGACGCTATTGTCACCCGTATGCCTTGCGAGATATTTCCCGAATATATTTTAATTCGCGTGAATGAGTTCGACAAAGTGGCGGTCACCCCTTTGGAAGAATGGATAAAATACTTGAAAGACGGTACCATACGACCGGATACCACCACTCCCGGATTGAGCGAAGCACGCGAAAAGCTGAAATACTTCTCCATGTCTTCCCAAGAACGGCAAGCGTATGACGAACATATCAGTGCCATGAAGATACAGAATGATGTATTGGATTCAGCTAAATTGGAAGGTCGTTTGGAAGGCAGATTGGAAGGCAGGGAAGAAGGCAGGGAAGAAGGCAGGGAAGAAGGCAGATTAGAAGGCAGGGAAGAAGGTCGTTTGGAAGAAAAACGATTTATGGTCTGTGGTTTGAAGGAGCAGGGCGTTTCCGTTGAAATCATTAGCCAGGTGTCCGGTCTTAGCATGGAAGAAGTGTTGAAGATGTAGTTTTTTTTATTGAATTAACCAACTTATTTAAGCAGAGATACTATGAAATATCAAGTGATTATTATCGGCGGCGGTCCTGCCGGATATACGGCTGCCGAAGTTGCCGGCAAAGCCGGTTTGAGCGTATTGCTTATCGAAAAGAACAGTCTGGGCGGTGTCTGCCTGAACGAAGGGTGCATCCCGACCAAAACCCTGCTCTATTCGGCAAAAACTTATGATAGTGCGAAGCATGCGTCGAAGTATGCGGTAAATGTATCTGAAGTCTCTTTCGACCTGCCCAGGATTATCGCCCGCAAGAGCAAGGTAGTGCGTAAACTGGTATTGGGAGTGAAGGCGAAACTGACCTCAAACAACGTTACGATACTATCGGGAGAAGCGCAAATCATAGATAAAAATACAGTCTGCTGCGGTGAAGAGACTTACGAAGGGGAGAACCTGATACTTTGCACCGGTTCGGAAACCTTTATTCCCCCTATTCCGGGTGTGGAAACGGTGAACTACTGGACGCATCGGGATGCATTGGACAATAAAGAACTGCCAGCTTCCCTGGCTATCGTCGGTGGTGGAGTGATAGGAATGGAATTCGCTTCTTTCTTCAATAGCCTGGGAGTACAAGTGACGGTAGTCGAGATGCTGGATGAGATTCTCGGTGGAATGGATAAGGAACTTTCCGCTTTGCTGCGTGCGGAATATGCGAAGCGGGGCGTTAAGTTCCTGCTTAGTACGAAAGTTGTCGGTCTGTCACAGACGGAAGAAGGCGCTGTCGTTTCTTATGAGAACGCAGAAGGAAGTGGCAGCGTGGTAGCGGAGAAGCTGCTTATGAGTGTCGGTCGTCGTCCGGTAACGAAAGGTTTCGGACTCGAAAACCTGAATTTGGAGAAGACAGAGCGTGGTGCTGTCAAGGTGAATGAGAAGATGCAGACTTCCGTATCCGGCGTCTATGTCTGTGGTGACCTGACCGGATTCTCTTTACTGGCTCACACAGCCGTTCGTGAAGCGGAAGTGGCGGTACATTCCGTTTTGGGAAAAGAAGACGCTATGAGCTATCGTGCCATTCCAGGCGTTGTCTATACCAATCCGGAGATTGCCGGAGTGGGCGAAACGGAAGAGTCGGCCTCAGCCAAAGGCATAACGTATCAAGTTGTAAAGCTCCCGATGGCTTATTCCGGTCGCTTTGTGGCAGAAAACGAAGGAGTGAACGGAGTCTGCAAAGTATTGCTGGATGAACAGGAACGGGTGATTGGAGCGCACGTGTTGGGCAATCCGGCTGCGGAGATTATTACGCTCGCAGGAACTGCCATTGAACTCGGATTGACTGCGGCGCAATGGAAGAGGATTGTTTTCCCTCATCCTACGGTGGGTGAGATATTCCGGGAAGCGTTGTAGAGTGGAAGAATGATAACAAAGTTATTTTGAGTGCGGCTATTTAACCCATTTAAGGTATAAGAAAGGACTGTCCATTTTGAGGGACAGTCCTTTCTTATCATAATTATTTGATGATTGGATTGACAAATGCCAATATGCAAATATATCAATATGTGAAAATAAATGCTATAGCAATGCTTTTATCATTGCCGAGAGCTCTTCCACCGTCTCCTCATTGGAACCGGAGAAGCCGACAGGTTTAAACCGGATATTTCCTTCCTTATCTATAATGAACTTAGCCGGAATTCCTTTGGCTTTGTAGCTCTCTATAATAGGAAATTTATTCGTGTTCGGGTCTTTTATGTCAAATACTACATTAAAAGTATATCCTTTATCATTCATATATTTACGTACGGTTTCCTGAGGGTTCTTTTTACTTTCGAGCGTATTGATGAAAAGAAATGCCACCTCTTTATTGTTTGCAAAACGGTTGATTGTTTCCTGCATGGCGGGGAAAGATGCTTTGCAGGGACCGCACCATGTAGCCCAAAAGTCAAGCACTACTACTTTCCCTTTCAGGCTTGCCAGTGAAACTTCCTTTCCGTCCATGTTGTGAAGCGTAAAGAGTGGAGCAGGTTCATTCACCATATTCTGTGCAAGCTTTTCCTGTAAAATATTGTGGAATTCCGATTTCAATTCATCCAAATATTGCTCGAATCCTTTTTCTTTACCGTTTTTCCGGGTATATGCTTGTTTCAGCCAGGCTATTTGCTGCGGAGTAGCTTTTCCTATGCGGACAAAGTTTTCCAGTATAGGGGTTGCTTCACTGAATTTCTTTTCAAATATGAGCGTTGTGGCGTAGCAATCATTGATAGAATAATTCTGCTTATTACTGGATTCGTATATTTGTTTGGCGTGAGGAATCGCTTCTTGTATGCGGTTGTCTTTTATCAATGCTTCTACATAAGCAGTGAGAATTTGGTTGAGTTTGTGCTTCTCCTCTTTGGGAAGTGTATCTTCATCTTTTCCTTCGGTGGTCATCTTGATAGCTCTATTCAGCAATTCTGCTGCCATTTCAAAGCTGCCATTCTCCAAACGATTGAATCCGGAGATAGCCAATACATCACGTTTGAATGGCGAATCCGGAATATTAGCCATATAGCCTTCGGCTTTTTCCCGGTTACCTTCCGCATAAAATGCCTCTATGGTAAATGACATCATCATATTCACCATTGGGTAAGCAAAGTCCGCTTTTTCTTTCTTCACTTGTGCCACGAACTTCTTCAGCATTTCTTCTTTTTGTGCTGCGGTATCAGCGTTCCTTAATGCCATCATAGCGGCTGTCGCTTTTTCTTTTGTCAGTGTGCCGGCTTCCTCTTTATTCAATAATCTCAGTAGTTGCTGATATAGCTTGGGGTCTGAAGGACGTTTGGCGAAAGCATCCACAATCTTTCCCTGTTGGTCGATAATGACGATGCGGGGAACGGAACGGATTCCGTAATGTTTCGCTACTTCCGACTTGAACCCGTTAGGTACGTTGAGTTGCAAAGTCGCTCCGTTTTTGTCTTTCACAAGTTCTTTCCACGCTTTGAGCAACTGTTCTCCGGTGTCGAGTGACAAAGTGAAGAATTGAATGTTTTCTCCTTTCATCTTTTCCGCCAGTTTCTCCATATAGGGCATTTCAGCTTTGCAAGGGATGCAACCGCTGAACCAAAAATCGAGTACTAGCACTTTTCCTGCGTAGTCGGCGGAAGAGTAAGCTTTTCCATCAATATCATTGGCTGTAAATACAGGTGCCGTATTTCCACGGGTGATGTTGCTGTATCGTGCTTTTATTCCGTCGTATTGTTTTTCCAGTTGGGCTAATTCCCGAAGGAATGTTTCGCTATGCGTAGGTACGGATGATTTTGCGATAGACAGATATGTCGGAAAATCATCGGAATAACCTGCTTTCAAGATTTGTTTCAGATAACGTATCAGGAAAGCGGATTTCACTTCATTATTGGATATTCTTGCAGTATATTGAGCGAGAAAGTTTGTCGGGTCGGGCTGCCATTCGCCATTCTTTTCTAATATTTCCATTGACTCACGCATCACAGTAAACCATTTGGGATAATATAGCAGTGCAGCATCCTCATACCGGTTTTTTCTTACGTCATCATAATAATTTGTTGGTAAATCCACTTCCTTTTTCATGAACATACGCATCAGCCTCGGACCGTTCAGCAGCTGATTGAGAAATGTATATTGATAGTAGCATTCGTGTATGTGCTTGAATTCATCAGGCAAATTCGATGCTTTTAGTGCATCTATTGACTCTGCCAGCATTTTATGTTGGAATTCCAGCCATTCGTTGGAATATGTAGCTATACTATCAGGGCTTTTGAATATGGAAGAATGCTGTTGAATAAATTGATTGATTGCCGCATTGTCTCCTTCAAAAGATATTTTCCCGTTTTTCTCTTCGATACGGCTTGTTGAACCGGGAGTGACGAATACGGTCGAAATATTGCTGTTGGAGCCCATATAATAGTAATAGGCGGGTTTCTCCAGTTGCAGAGCTATCGTTTCTCCCGGCTTCACTTCCTGATAACCATAGATAGTGTCACTTTCGCTCTGGAAATAGATTTTCTTTCCGTTAGTTTCTGCTTTGAAAGTGATATGCGCTGCTTTGCTGTCGAAAGATAAAGCGAACCCCTCTGTATATGTGAACATACAGAGAAGTGTTGCTATAAATAAAGTGAATGTTTTCATTATTTGCTGTTTTGTATTAGGTTACTGTTTTGCATGGCAGATACAGGGAACGGGAATGTCAACAGGTGTGAATCTGGTTTGAGAGTATATGTCTTTCCATCAACCTCCCGTGTCAATGTCTCGTTGAATTCCGTGCAGAAACGGCGCATATCAAAGAAACCGTTATTGGTGAATAATAGTTCGCGTTTACGCTCTTCACGGACAATTCTCATTGCATCGGCAGCATCAGTAGCGGTGAAATCGGTATAATATTTGGTGATAATCCGATTCTTGCGTACGTCGTTTACGTATTTCATGGCGTTCTCCTTGTCACTTTTGCGGGCATAACATTCTGCCGCCATCAGATATACTTCGGAAAGTTTGATTCCGGCAGGATTCCATTGGTAGGATCCGCCTAAACTTAACATAATACTTCCGGGTTCGGCAGTAGGCCTGGTAGGGGTTGCTCCTAGATTGAAGGTATATCGTAAGTCGCTCTTTGGTGTATATAAGTCCATGACCGGCTTGCGTACCATACTGGGAGAAGGGTCAAACTGTGTCATTCCATTTTGGGAAAGAAGATTTTCGGGATCTTCATATGGATGGGTGAAATACATTGCCGAGACGGACATACGGAACATGGAATACATAGGCATCCCATATTCTATTAAATCTTCCGACCATCCGAAAGTTTGTTCTGCATAATTGACTGCTGCCTGATATTCCGTATTCATGTTCCACAATTTATGGCGTCCTTCCCCTTCCGCTTCCTTGATACAATCCAGTGAAGCTTGAAGTGCTTCGTTAAATTCCCTCTTGAAAAGATGTACTTTAGCTTTCAGGGCATAGCCGAAGGATTTGTTGGGGCGGAACGTGTTCATAGCTACGTGCGGAAGATCGGGCAAAGCCTCTTCAATATCGCGTTGAATCAGGGCATAAGCGTCAGCCACAGTAGATTGTACTCCTACTGCTTCCATATCAAAGTCTTCACGAAGGATGATTCCCCGGTCTTGGGCTGCTGTTTCCGGATTGTAAGGTTTGGCATAAGTATTGATGAGGTAAAAATAAGCATAAGCACGCATAATCTTCGCTTGTGCCATTCCGTAGCGTTTGTCGTCATCACTTCCTTCAGACTTGTTGATATTTTGGATAATGATATTGAAATTTGATATCTTTCTATAACATATGGTGTACATATCGCTACTTCCGGTGGCTGTCATATAGGAAGCGCGGTCGAAATCTTCATTCCAGTAGAATGCAGCTGAATTGAGCGGAGAGGAATAATTCTCGAGTACTTCCATGTTGTAAGAAGTGGCCTCTCCACATAGATACCATTCCGACTGAATGGGATATCCGTAGACGTCTTCGATTAATCCCAGATAGTCGTTGGTTTGGTTGAGCACGGACTCTCCTTTGGGGACGATGTCCAGATAGTTGTCACAGGCACTTAGGCTGAATGCTGCGGCTATGCAGCCTATAATAATATTTCGTTTCATACTGAGTCGTTTTAGAAGTTGATGTTGATACCTAATATGTAACTGGTTGCTTTTTCGTCACTCCGTGTACCGGAATTAGCATTGAAAGCTTCGGGGTCGATATCCCGTTTGTTGGCAGCCCAGTAGCAAGGGTTGTTCACTTGAGCACGCAGGCTGATTCCCTTGAATCCCGCTTTACTTATCCATTCTTGGGGTAGCGTGTAGCTCACTCCGATATTACGTATCTTTATGAATGCGGCGCTTGCTGTATTATAGTCGGCATATTTCCAATGGTATTCACGGTCGGTGCTCAATCCGTAAACAGTCATTGAGGGGATATCCGTATTGGTATGTTCAGGGGTCCAGCGGTTGGCGATGTCTTCATGAATGGCACCTTTGTAAGTTTCTGAGCGAAGTCCGCTGTAAAGAGGAGTGGCATCTACCCGTAATGAATGTCCTGCATAGTAGACAATCTTGGTGAAGAAGTTGAGTTGCTTCCAGCGCAGGCTGATGTCAAGTGCCCCATTCCATTTCGGGTCGAGCTGTCCTACACATGTCAGGGCGTCAATTTCGTCCACAGGTTTCAGCGAAACTACGTTTCCTTCGGTGTCATATACAGAGGGATTTCCTTCGTCTGTCAGCCCTGCGTAGCGGTAGGCATAAAGCGAGTTGTAGGTATCGCCCTGAAGATAGAAGCTACCCGGGTTGGTCAGCATGCTCTTTGCGGAGGTAGGGATATAACCTACTTTTTTTATCTTGTTACTGTTGTAGGCAGTGGTAAAGGTAGTATTGAACGACCAGTCCCGGCTATTAAGCCAATTATACGAAAGAGAAAGCTCTATACCTTTGTTCCGCATAGCTCCGTTGTTTACTCTTGCCGTTTGGAAACCTGTAGAGGGATCAAGATTGGTACTGGCAAGCAAGTCCGAACTATAACGCTGATAAAAGTCAAAGCTACCGCTCAATCTTCTGAGAAGAGAGAAGTCCAATCCGATATTGAATGTTGAAGTCTTTTCCCAGCGGAGCAATTTATTGGGTGGCGAAATGATAGTCGTCAGGTTGGATTGGTTATAAGGCGAGACTGCGTAACTTCCTAACAAATAGGGTGATGTGTTTTGGTCTACATTACCTGTGATACCGTAGGTAGCGCGAAGTTTGAGCATATCTACCCATGTGATGTCTTTCATGAACTCTTCATTAGAAATATTCCAACTGGCACCTACCGACCACAACGGGCGATAGCGGTATTTGGGATCGGTTCCGAAGAGGTCGGCCTGCTCAATGCGGACGCTGCCATTGAGGGCATAGCGTGTATCGTATGAATAACCTGCATTGAAGTAAGCAGATACATAACGGTGATGTGAGTCGTTTACGAACAGTTGTTCTTGCTTTTGAAAAGGATTGCTGCTCAATTGCCCTATGACACCTTTGTTCAATGCCGCCCAGTCTACTTGTTTGTAGACCAGCTTTTGTTCGTCGTAGCCATATCGCTCGCCTATTGTCTTGCGATATTTGTCTTCACGGATTTCTCCACCTAGCAAGGCGGTAATCTCATGTTTGTCGTTGATAGTCGTTTGATAGTCGAATTGTGCGCGTAAGTTCATATATGACCAGCGTGCATGAGCCTCTTCCATTCTTCCGCCTTCGGGGATATAGTAGGTAAATCCGCCTTGTGGATTGGTGGCTGCGTGTCTGTTAATCATATTTCTCATATAATATGAGTCTTCCTCATCTTGGCGTTCAGTATTCTGCTCCCGTTTCTCATATTGGAATTTCACACCGAAATTCAATCCTTTGAGCAGTTTGAAATCGGCATGTGTGAAGAGCTTCCAATAGAGGTCATCCGTATCTTGCATATTCTTGGTCGATTCTTCCACGGCGTTGTATCCCATAGGTTTCAGTCCTTCTGTCTGGTTCACTGTTTGGGAGTTGAAATAATTGTGCGGGTAGATATAAGCATAACTGCCGTCTTCGTTGTAGAGAGTTTCGTATGGCATAGCTACCGTTGTCCCTTGATATCCTGCTTGTGAATAGCTGGTGTTGCCGATACCCACATTTGTTCCTACGGTGAGTTTAAACCATTTGGTCAGGTCGAGTTCGTTTTTCATGTAGAAAGTGAACTTATCAAAACTGTTGTTCTTGTTGTAGGTACTTTCATTTTCGTAACGGGCAGAAAAGAAGAAGTTGGATTTGTCACCCGCTTTGGAAAGAGAGAGATTATAGTCCTGTACGAAGTTCATTTGTTGCAGTTCGTCACGATAAGCTTTTCTATAATCATTCTTCCGTAAGAGGTCGAGTGAGGCGTTCAATTGACTTTCTGTGATTTCTCCTTTGGCGAGACGGTAATAGAGACGGTCTACTGTTGATATGTAACTGGGGGCTTTTATATCGTTCAGCAAATCGAAATAATCTAACGGATTTTCTTGATAATTAGGATTATTGATCAGATAGTCTCTTTCGTAATCAATGATGTCACTGGTAGAAGCATAGTGGCAGTAGTCAAGTGATGGCAACGGATTCAGGTAGAAGTTGGCAGACACGTTGATGTTCGGTTTCTTGCCCGTTCCGCGTTTGGTTGTTACGACAATGACACCGTTCGAAGCGCGTACACCATATAGAGAGGTGGCAGCGGCATCTTTCAGTACGGTTATTGTTTCGATGTCTTCCGGATTCAGTTCGTTAATGCCTACTCCGGTGACAGGTTGTCCGTCCAGTACCAATAGCGGAGTGGTACCGATAGAGGTTGAGAATGTAGAAGTACCACGAATACTCATTTTTCCGTTGTAACTAGTTAGCCCGGGAGTGGCACCTTCCAGTTTGCTGCTCAAATCCGGTGCCTGGATTTTGTCAAGATAATTGCTCTTCACGATTGTGGCTGCTCCGGTTGCCCGTTCGCGTGAGATAGTCTGGAAACCGGTGACGATTACTGCATCCAGTTGTTTCACATCCTCCACCATGACTACTTGCAGCAGTTGTTCACCGCTGTAAACTACATCATGGGGCTTCATGCCTACAGAAGAAAAGTTCAGTACAGTTCCGTATGTCAGTGGTTTGGAGAACGTAAAGCGTCCGTCAATGTCTGTGATGGTTCCTTGGCTTTTATCTTGTGTGAAGATAGATACCCCCGGAAGAACGTTCCCGTCACTATCGGTGACACGTCCGTTTAGGGGTGTTTGGGCTATTGCTTTCTTGGGTATTGTAGTGATGACAATTGTTCTTCCCTTTATGGAATATTGTAGTCCGGTTCCTGTCAGGAGCGTTTTCATTACGTTGTCGATTTCAGCTTCCTGTAGAGATACAGACACATTGACTCCTTTCAATAGAGAGGCATTATAGAAAAACTGGTAGCCATATTGTTTACTCAGTTTCTCCAACACGTTTTCCAACGGTTTCTTACTTACCGTAACAGTGATCTTCTCCGGCTGGCTTGTTTGAGCATATGCCAACGGAGTGGTACAGGACAGGATGAGGGAAATTGCCAACATGAGTCCTTTGGAAATAAGCTTTTCTGTCATAACTATGTGAAATAATATTAGATGCTATTATTCATTCTTTTTCTCTGTTGCGTCTATTCTCCTGTCCTGATGGATTTTGAAGTCTAGTTCATTTGTCAGGTGCAGGATATTGAGTATTTCTGCGAGCGGCTGTTTACGTGACAATATGCCGCTATAGCGTATATCTTGTATATCTTCGCTTACATTAATGTCTACATTATACCAGCGGGACAGTTCATTCATGATAGTGCCGATTGTCTCGCTGTGGAAGACGAACTTATCTTCCGTCCAACCAGTGGTAGCGGATATATCAGCTTGCGCAGTGCTGTAATCGCCTGTCGTCTTTTGGTAGGTGAACTGTTCGCCTGGAGACAGTGTGGCGAGAATCTTCTGTCCTTCGCGTACGTTGACCGAACCTTCGACAAGGGTGATGGATACATTTCCTTCTTCTTCGTAAGCCTTAATATTAAAGGTCGTTCCTGTGACTTGTACGTTCAGCGTGCCGAGCATTACATTGAACGGACTTTGGGGATTGGATTTTACTCTGAAATATCCCTCTCCTTGCAGTCTGACCTGGCGTAAATGCTTTTTGAAGTGGGTGGGAAAGGACAGTTCGGAATCGGCGTTGACTTGAACGATTGTCCCGTCTTCCAGTGTCAGTTGATAACTCCCACCTGTGGGGACAGACAGTTTGTTGAACTGGTTGTCGGGCTTCAGTTTTATGGAGATGTTCTGCTTTCCGTCCAGTGTGCTTCCAATCAGTTGGTTGCCTTTGACGGTCAGGTTGCTTTCTGCCAGTTCCACCGGCTCGTTGTTTTGCGCGATGATGGATGTGTTCGAAGTAACGGGGGCGGTAGTTGCCCATTCGGGGATAACTTCTTTCTTGTTTTCTGTCCACAACCATAGTGTGGCTGTACTTACAATTAAAAGGAAAGAGGCGGCGATACTGCTTATCACACGGATGTTGAGTCTCCTTGGGGGGAGAATGATGTGTTTGTTTACCTGTTGTAGTGCCTCGTCTATGTTGATAGAATCGTGGAAAGCAATCTCCTCAGGAAGTTGTTCCTGTTTCCGTAACTCTTCATATAGTATGGGAGACTCTTTTTTCCATTCTCCGGCAAGTGGGGAAGTCGAGTTTTTTCCTGTACAGATTTCTCCGGCCAGTTCCTCGGCTATCTGAATGCTTTCTTTGATTTTGTCTTCTGTCATATATATATAAATGGAATCTATGGCGTTTATAATTAAAACGACACACTTAACAAGTAGTATGATATAAAAATTGATTTTTTATAAAATAAGCAGTAGAAATCTTAATTCCTCCAGTTCTGTACGCAGGCGGGCATAAGCGTGCATCTTGTGTGATTTCACTGTGGGGACTGACAATGAAAGCATGTCGGCTATCTCCTGATTGGATTTATTCTGTAGTGAAAGCATGATGACTTCCTGCTCGCGTGGAGTGAGGAGTTTGATTTTTTTTCGCACGATAAACGAGACTTCTTCCCGGATAATGTTTTCCTGAATAAATTCTTCGCTCTGCATCGTCTCCAGTTGGCTTTCGGCATAGCGGTTTTTCACGTCTTCATGTTTCAGATAGTCGAGACAACGGTTGGCTATGGAACGGTAGAAGAAAGCTTTGATGGCAATGATGGAAGTGAAATGCTCGTGTTGTTCCCAAAAGGCAATGAAAACGTCCTGAACAATATCACGCGCTTCTTCTGTCCCCAGATGATAGCGGCAGGCAAAGGAAAGGAACAGCGTATAGTATTTTTTGAAAAAGATATCGAATTCTGTCTTACTGCTTGTTCCCTGCATTCTTATATTGTCAATATTGTTATTTGGGAGTGTTACCATCTGGCTATGTTATGTACGCAAAAGTACGTATTTTCTTTTACTACCAAAATTTTTCGGGGAAAAACTCTATATTTCTGTCTGTGACTTGACAACTATCAATGTGTTTGCAGGTTATCTGAAGATGAAGAATGGACACAAAGCGGCATTTGCATAATGAACCGGAATGTACTTTCGGCTGCTAAGGCAAGGGCGTTTCAGGATAAGGTTTGTGAGATGATTATCGGGCGGTAGATTCATATTTCTGTTTGGTGGACTGCTAATGTCCACCAAACAGGAAAGGAATATGTAATGGAAGTTGTTATTTCATCTTTTCTGCTTCCTCTTTCAGTGCTTTTTCCGTTTCACTGTCTCCTTTGGCAGCGTATAATGCTGATTTCATTAATAGCCAGCTTCGCTTCATGGCAGGAGTAGAGAGATAAGGTTTCAGTTTTTCCGCCCATGCCAACCCGCGGTTGATGATAACCGGATCTTTGCATTCAGATAGATAATTGAGATTGACCCAAGTAAAATAAAACCGCTTGTCATCTGAAAAAGCCGGATCTTTTTCTGTTCCGTCCAGTGCGTCCATCACTCCTTTGTAGTCTCCTTTTTGTACCAGCTCCACAAGATTGAGTTCCGCACGGTAAAAAGAAGCGTTCTTACCGTTATATTCTTTCAGCAGGGATACAAGCCTGTCAAACGTTGGTTGTGGAAATTGCTCCGCGGGAATACGTTTTCTCCGGATAAATCTGGAAACAGCGTATTTGTAGACAGTTTCTATTTTCTCGTTCACTTTCTCCTCTCCTATGGACTGGCGGTAACCGGGAGTATACCTCAGGAGGTGCTCAAATCCGATGGAATATGGTTCGTTGACTTGACTTTCAATAATCTGCCAGTTGTCTTCCGAGTATCTGTTTTCATCGGACAGGCTGCTTAAATATAAATGCAGGATGCTATCCCTTTCATGCGTCATGGAAGCAGCGGCAAGACCGTTCAGATATCTAAGTACTGTCGGGGCATCTTGTTTGTTTTCGGTATAACGGGCGGAAAGTCCCGGCAAATTCTGATTGGGGTCAGCGGCTTTTTGTGCTTCACCCACCAGCCACCGGACGTTGGGATGTGCCCCGCATACGCGGTACACTATTTCCTGGTTTTCCGGATTGATAAAAAGTAAAGTGGGATAACTTGTGATCCGGAATGTTTTACTTAGTGTTTTTCCTTCCCCTTTTTCCATGTCCATTTTCAGGTTGATGAAATGTTTGTTGAAGAAAGCTCCTGCGGTATCGTTGGGAAATACTATTTTACTCAGCATCTTGCACGGACCGCACCAAGTAGTGTAACAGTCTATGAAAAGCAGCTTTTTTTCCTGTCCGGCTTTTGCCAGCGCCTCATTGAAAGTTGATTCTTCAAATTGGATACCTTGCGCATTACCGGTAGGAATAATAGTGCTTGATACTATTATTGTAGTAATGATATATTTTAAGAGTAAGTTTATTCTCATTATGGTTTGACTTCTTTATATTTAACGTCTATAATTTTTGCGTATCCGGTGTATTCCCATCCGGGCTTCAATGTCAAGTCCGTTCCCGGCGAACTTGTTTGGTAAAAGCGAAGAATCCCACCGTTATTGTCGGTAGATGTCGTGTCATAAGAGCCTACAACCAACTCATATTGGCGGGCTGTAAAGGCGGCTGCCGTTTCTTCATCCATCTTTGCAGTAAGCTGGGTCACTCCTCCGGGATTGTCATACATGCAAAACTTGATTGTGGTTACTTCCTCATTCGGATTGAGTGTGACAGCCTCTTTACTTGCTCCCGTAGAAAGGTTGTAAGAATATACTTTGTTTTTATAAGCATAATATAAGGTTTGATATTGGGAGTGGGCACAGAACAAGGTTGCTTTGTCGAAGTCTGTTAGTTGTATGTCTTCCCAGCATCCCTCTTGTTTGAAATCGCTGTTGGATAGATTGATAGAATATATGTGACGCTTATTCCCGTCTTGCATGATTGCGTAAACCGCCCCGTTGGAGAAAGCTGTATTTGCCATTGAAACCAACTCCATAGAACCGGTGTTGAAGCTGAATAGCTTTTCAGCACTGTCCGGGTCTTTCAGCGGGTAGCAGGTCTGGCGTCTGGCCTGTTCTTCTCTTTCCCCATCCCAACCTATAAAACGATGGTTGTCAATGTCATACAGCAAGGCGGCACCCCCGTTGCTTAATCCGGTGGTACTTCTTTGGGTACTCACACCGACAAAGGGAGACACTCTATATTCTGGTGTTCCTCCCCGTTCGGAAGTATTGGCGGGATCTTCAAAAGCTGTACCGTTTTGCAGCAGGTCCCAGACAAATGCATTGCCTTCTTTGGACACGGCGATGATAGCTGCATGATTTGTAAAGTCGTTGTTGGGTACACATGCGAAATTGACGATATGGTCTTCCGGTGATGAAGCGAACAGTGATGCTTTCATTTCATACGCATTCCCGTCAATGGTAAGGTATGTGTTATTGAGCAGATAGCTTTCCGTTTCGGCCATCAGCGTAATTTTATCTCCGATGGTTCCCCTCCTGTTAGAAAAGAATCCCAGGCTTCTGGCGTGGTACATTTCGGGAATATCCGGATTTTTTGCTATATCGTAGGCGGGGATAATACGGTCTTTCGACAATTGGGAAAGCATGTCCAGCCGCACTCTCTCTTCGCTGCCTTCATTACAGAGAAGCATCCATCCTTCGGAGGTAGAGACTATAATGTTGATATCAAATCCCTTGACGCTCTTTATGCCGGTACGTTTATCAGTCACACTATAGCGGCAGGTATGTTTTCCGATTCCCAGATCAGCTATCCTGTAAAGGTCTTTTTTGTTTTCGGAACTCAGGATGACCCAGTCTCCGTCAGAGTTGACCCGTTCATACAGAAATTCGTAATTGGCATTGCCGTCTTCGATAGCTCCTTCCTTATTGGAAGTGATTACCGGTTTGATATCTATATATTCAGCATTGGCCAATACGGAAAGTGTTGTCGGCATATCAATTGTAATGATATCCTTTTCTCCATATGTATAGTTGCCTTTATCATCCAGACAGGAGACAAATAAGAGCAGGGAGAGCAAACCGATTATATGGGTATGTTTCATTATCTTGTTCATAAACGTTGTGTTTTTATTGTTGTACATTCGAATAATCTACTTGATAAGGTTCCGGCAGTTGCATATACGAGCCGTCTTCATCCAGTACGGGAGATAATTCGGGATCGTCGGCCCTTCTCTGTAACTCTTTTTGTAGTTGGAGGGCATAGTAAGGCATACGTCCTGCGGTAATCTTGGAACCTGCTCCATTGATATAGATCCAGTCGTCCAGTGAGAATCCGAAGAAATTGTTGATAAAGGTATACTTGACGGCATTCCATGCACCGAAGTAGTTTACAGCTTTCAGTGTAGTCCAACTTCCCGGTTCGCTGTAAACCTCGTCAATGATGAATGTATAACGACTGCCGTCCAGATAATCCGCCGTAGTGTTCGACCAGGTATTGACCGACTTATATTTCTCCAGGACAGTAAAGTTCTCATTCGGTTCCAGTTTTAATACGAGCTTTTCTTTTTGTGCCCTGAAACTGGCGTTCCTTAGAAAACGTACTCCTATTTTTGCCTGATTTTCACCGGCTTTGATAACTACCGTATCCAGGTCGATTTCATAATCTTCCCCTTCGGTCATGGTGGTGTTCTCCCGGTCGATAATTATCCTTACTTTCCGTTCGTAGTTTTCAACCTTTCCTAATAGTTGGATGTTTCCTCTGAAGATGACGTTGGTAAAGCTCTCTTTTGCCCCTACAAAAGAGTAGGATGTCTGTGTGGTGTATCCTACCGTTCCGCTGGAAGTAGCATAGTTTTGTACCTGGAAGTACACTTTACTTTCATTTGAATCATAGGTTACCACTTCTTCTTTTTGGCAGGCAGTAAATAAAAACAGGGTGGCCATGATAGTGGAGGTGAGCCATTTATAATTTAGTTTCATATTGTTACATGTCTTTAGGGGTTCAACGATTATCCAGTTCATTGGTTGGCAGAGGTGCTATAAAGCGTTTCTCTTTGGCTTCTTCGGTGACGCTTTCCTTATCATCATAAAGAAATCCCGGTATGATTTCAATCCGGATAGCTTGCCTTCCGTTGTAAGCGTTGTCAAATGCTTTGTTCAGGCGCTTGAAATAGAAGAAGACCTGTCCTTCACCGATAAATTCGCGGATATATTCTTTGGTCAGGAGATCCCGGAAATTGTTGCTTGACCGCACTGCGCCCCTGCTGTCGAATATTTGTTGCAGATAGTTCCACGCTGCTGTCATGTCGTACACTTCCGAGCCTTCCGTAGCCATGGCTTCCGCCGCGATATAGTATGCTTCGCTCAATTTCATAAGTGAGCAGAATGTACCGTGGAATTTTTGTACTTGCAGAATCTGGTTTTCGTCACTGGTGCTTCCTGACATTTCATCTTTGGCTGTATCCGTGATTTCGCGGAATTTGACCAGCCGCTTGGAGCTGTTGCCGTCCAGTGTGCTTCCGTTTTCCCATTGTGACTGGTAACGGTAATCTCCGGGGTTGTTGGCAAACAACTGTCCGTCTACATATCCGGAACGTGGTACCAACAGTTTGTTGCCTGTGTTTGAACCACCGAATGTATAATCATAAATCAGTCCTCTGTCTTTGTTGTAATATCCGAAGAGGCACTCGGTAGAGAACATGAGGTCAGGGTTGACGGAGTTGCCCAGCAGCGTTCCGGAATCTACTGCCGGAAAGAACCCTCTCACTTTAGGATCATCCGTCAGTTTGCGGGCTTCTGTCAGGGCATTGCCCATATCTCCACCCCATAAATAAGTACGGGCGGTGAGCAGGACAGTGGCGTAGTAGTTTAAGCGTAACTGGCGGTAATGCATGGAATTGTCCATTGTTATCTGGTCGTATTCGGCTCTCGGGCCTTCGGTAAGCACCGGATCCGATTCGAGCAGTAGCGCTTCGGCTGTTTTCAGGTCGCGGATGATATAGTCTTTCAGCACAGTTTCAGCAGGAAGGATATCCAGAATTTTTGTTTCAGTACTTTCGTTGTAGGGAATACCTCTTCCTTCCGGATTACGGAAATATACCGGACCGAACAGGCGCAGCAGGTCGAAATGGATCATGGCTCTTGCCGCCAGCATCTCTCCTTTCAGCATTTTATATTCTCTTTCGGGAAGTACTCCGGCGCCTTCACCATTCATGTCTTTCTCCAGATTGTTCAGTATCACGTTGATGTTCATGATGGTAGAGTAGCCTTCTCCCCAAATGCTGCTGAGGGCGGAAAGTACAGTTTCGTTGCTGTAATCCCAGTTGATTAATGCTTGTAGGTACTTGGAGTAACTGTCGTCACCGGTCAGGTTGACAGTGTAGCGTTGTGCCAGTACATCAATCATTTCATAAGACAGGTACTTTCCGTACAATGAGTTTCCCGCCATGCGGTTGTAGATTCCGTTTACGGCAGCATAGAAGCCATCCTTGGTGCTGAACTGCTGTTCTTCGCTTTGTTTATCCTTGGGTTTGTAATCCAACCAGTCCGTACAGCCGCACAGGCAGCCTGTCAGCAAGAATATAGACAGTGATATGATAATGTTTCTCAGTTTCATAATGAATACGTTTTATAGAGTTAATGAAAGATTGAAAGATACGCTACGTGAAAACGGATAAGAAGTACCGCGTTCCTGCTTGATACTGGAAATGCGGAATATGTCATTCATGTAAGCATTCAGCCTCAGTGAACTGACTCCCACTTTACGGGCAATTTCCGGCTTGAATTCGTATCCTACACGCAATGATTCCAGTGTCAGTGTATTGTCTTTTTGCACGAAGCGTGAAGACATTGGAGTGGATTGTGAGTCGGCGATATTCTTGAACTTGGCAATGTCTCCCGGTTTCTGCCATCTGTCATAGAGTGCCCGTTTGTCTTGATTATACTTTAGCTGGCTTGTCGTGATGTTCTCCACCTTGTTGTATAATACGGAATTGAAAGAGTATCCCCCCATGCGATACCGGAAATCGAAATTCATGGAGAATCCTTTCCATGAGAAACTGCTGCCGAGAACACCTTCCACTTTAGGGCGGCTACTGCCGATGATCACTTCATCGTCATATGAAAAGTCATAGGTGAGTTCGCCGTTCTTTTTGATAAAGATTTCGCGTCCGGTTGCCGGGTCGATACCGGCGGAACGGACTGCCCAGATGGCGTCAGGGTCGGCTCCGTCAAAGTAACGCTTGGTAGATTTGTTTTGCCCGTTCTGATCTCCTTCCCTGCCTGATGTGTTGAAAGATTCCAGCCGGTTGCCTATCCCGTTTAGTTCGCTTGAACCGTGGCGGAGCGTTCCTCTGACTGACCACCAGAAGCGTTTGTCCATCTGCCGGATGATGTAATAGGTGGCTTGCGCGTTGAAACCTTTGGTCGTTTGTTTTCCGAAGTTCTTATAGATGATATTGCCGGTTGCTCCGGTAGAGGCAGGCATGTCGATGCCGATTAGCAGCGGGTCGGTGGTCTTGTAATAATAATCGCCGGTCAAAGTCAGGCGGTCGTTCAGTATTGTGATGTCGAAACCGATGTTCCGGTCGATAGTGGTCTGCCATTCCAAATCCGGATTGCCTAACTGTGCGAGTGATGTAGTCATTCCGAAATAATTGAATGAATTGAAGTTATAACGGAAAGTGGTGATGGTAGACGATGAAGAGAAGTTCTGGTTGCCGGGATTACCGATAGAGGCACGGATTTTGAACATGGAGATGCCGTCGATGTTATCAGAAACAAATTTCTCATTGTGCAGGTTCCATGCCAGACCGACTGCCCAGGTTCCGATGTAATGCTTGTCTGTCCCGAATACGGATGAACCGTTGACGCGGTAGCTGAAATCAAGCAGGTAACGGTTGTTGAAGGCATAGTTGCCGATAGCGTAGGCACTTACCGAACGGGAAGTGTTTTCGTAATAACTGGGGCTTCCGTTGTCCGGATAACCATTGGCAAAAGAAGGCAGTGTGAAGTCTCCTACCGGAAATCCGACAGCTGCGTATCCATGTGATTTGGAGTCGAGTTGGGACAGGTATCCTCCGGCGGCGATGTTGACAAGATGCGCCTTGTTGAAAGTCTTGCCGTAGGTTACCGTCAGTTCGCCTTCATACTTGTTGCTTTCCGTTTCGCCATAATTGTATGAACCGCGCTTGGTAAAATCCACCTTCGAGTAATCGCTGTCGAGAGGTGAGGTAAAAGCTTCCGTATTGCTGTTGGTATGGGTAATTCCGAACCGCGCACGTATTTTCATTGCCGCTATCGGAGTATACTCCATGATGAACTTGTCGGAGATGGAGAGGGATTTCCCTTTGTTATAACTGTTTTGTGCTGCGTTGTACAGAGGGTTGCCTGCTTCTACATAGTCATTATATTCAAGCCATCTTTCCACCTCTCCGTTTTCATTATATTTCATGTAGTATGGGTTTGCGCCCGCATATTCGGAGAAGCCGACGATCGGGTTGCCGGAAGCCGTGTTGTCCATAGAGAACTTGTTGACAAACTGTAGTTTGTTGAGGCGGTAAGTCAGGTCGATGTTCCCGCTGAGGTTGTCGCGTTTGGATTCTTTCATAACACCGGTGATGCCGTTGTATGAAAGTCCCAGTCCGAACTGGAATGCACCTTCTCCGCCTTCCGCATATAGTGAGTGGCGGTGGTTGATGCCGGTTCGTAGCGGTTCTGCAAGCCAGTAGGTATCTACTCCCCGTGCTACGTCTGCCAGTTTATTATTGTATAACTGATCCAGTTCGATTTGCTGACTGGGGGTCGATGAGGTATATCTTCCGACCATTTGTTCGAACCGGAGTTTTTCCGAAGCATTCATCAGATTATAGCTTGAGAGGTCTGCCCATGATATATTTGCCGAACCATTGTAGGTAAGGTGAAGTTTTCCGGATTTGGGCCTGACTGTTTCCACTACTACAACACCGTTCGATGCTTTGGAACCATAGATGGCGGTAGAGGCAGCGTCTTTCAGTATAGTAATGGAAGCAACCCGGTTCATGTCGAGGTTGTAGATCGCTTCTAATGAGGATTCGAAGCCGTCAAGGATAAACAGCGGCTGGTTGGGGTCTTCTGCCAGTTCGTCGCGGGTACTGATCAGACTGGATTTTCCACGGATTTCAATGTCCGGCATCCGGTTCGGGTCGGAGCCGAATTCTCCGCTTTCCAATACATTGAATGCCGGGTCCAATGTTTTCAGACTGGAAATGACATTCTGCGTACCGACAGCTTTCAACTCGTCGGCAGTGAATGTGGAAGCCGAGCCGGTAAAACTTTCCCGCTTTTTGTTTACCACACCGGTGACGACCACTGCTTCCAGTTCGTTGACATCCTCTACCATCACTATTTTCAAGGTACTTTCTCCGCCATACACGATGTGTTGCGGCTTCATGCCTATGGAAGTGAAGTTCAGCAGCGTGCCGTGTTTCAGCGGACTGGCGAATGCAAAATTACCGTCGATGTCGCTGACAGCTCCCTGTGTCTTGTCGCCTGTGAAAATGTTTACTCCCGGAATAGCTCTCCCTTCTTTATCCACCACATGCCCGCTGAGCAGTTTCTTTTCTTTTGCGGTATTCCGGGAAGGGATTGTGGTAATGACGATTGTTTTTTCCTTGATACTATATTGCAGTCCGGTTCCTGCCAGTAGCACGTCCATTGTTTGATTTATTCCGGCCTTTTGTATAGAGACGGATACACGGATTCCCTTCACCAATGAATTGTTGTAGAATAACTGGTAGTTGTATTCCTTGCTCAGTTTCTTCAATACCTCTTCCAATGGTTTCTGCTTGACCATGATTGTGATTCTCTCCTTCTGCCCGCTTTGCGCGTGTGCCTTGAATGGAGTCGCGAGGGATAATGTGAAAGCTATCAGCATCACTAATCCTTGTAAAATAAACCTTTCTCTCATGCTTTTCATTTTTTTATAAATTAGACTTGGGTGTTAATTCTTTCTTTCTACATCTATTTTTTTATCGGCTTGTATGTCGAATTCAAGCTCGTCGGTCATGCGGAGAGCATCCAGTATTTTGACAAGAGGCTGTTTGCGCGACAGTATGCCTGTGTAGCGTACGTTTTTTATTTTTTCGTCGACGCTGATGTTTACATTGTACCAGCGTGATATTTTATGCATGATATTCTCAATTGTTTCATTATAGAAAATGAATTGGTCTTCTGTCCAGTCGGTAACAGTTGACAGGTCGGTGTCGGTCACCGTATATTCCTGTTCGTCTTTCCGGAAAGTGAACAGTTGTCCGGGGAGTAGTTCGGCCAACAGTTGCTTTTCTTTATAGACACTGATTATACCTTCAACAAGCGCAATGCTTATTTCGTTTTCCTCTTCATAAGCTTTGACGTTGAAGGCAGTTCCGGTTACTTGTACGTCCAAGGTTCCAAGGTGGACAATGAACGGGTTGTCTTTATCTGCTTTTACTTTCAGGTAGGCTTCTCCTGCCAGTTGGATCTGCCTTGCCTGCTTTGTGAAATGAGTGGGGAATAATAATTCGGAAGCGGCATTTATCTGTACAATAGACCCGTCCTCCAGAGTCAGTACCTGTTCGGCTCCTGTCGGTACGACGAGCCTGTTGAGTTGCAGGTCTTGTTCCACGGTGATTGTAATATCTTTCTTGCCGTCGCTTGTGCTGCTGATAAGCTGATTGTCGACCACAGACAGGCGGCTTTCTTTTAATGTCACCGTCCTGTTGTCGCAGGTGATGATGGAAGAAGGTTCTTTTCCGGGGACGGTGGATGCCCATCGGACAGCTTCTCTTTCCTCTTTCTGCCATAACCATAAAGAGGTCAGGGCAACAGCCAATATGAGAGAGGCGGCTATGCCGGATGTGCGGATGAAGAGTTTCCGTGATGGGGAGATGCGTTGGTGTATGTTGCGCAGGGGGCCTTCCAGCTCGATGGAATCACGGAATTTCATCTCTTCGGCCAACCTCTGCTGTTGCTGTAGTTCTTTATACAACCCGGCAGAATTCTTCTTCCACTCCTTCACCAAGCGGGAAGTCGAGTCCTTGCCTGTGCAGATTTCCTTGCTGATTTCTTCTGCAATCTGTATGCTTTCTTTATACTTATTTATATCCATTGACGGTGATAAATTAAGAGTTCTTATATCTTAAAAACACGCAACCTTGGAATGAGTATGAAGTAGAAGTTGTTTTTTTATAAAATAAGCAATAGAAATCTTAATTCTTCCAATTCTGCGCGCAGGCGGGCGTATGCGTGCATTTTATGTGTTTTTACAGTAGGTACGGATAATGAGAGCAGATCTGCTATTTCCTGATTTGACTTATTCTGGAGAGAAAGCAGGATAACTTCCTGTTCACGCGGGGTAAGTTCTTTGATTTTCTTGTGTATCATGCAGGAGACTTCTTCCCGGATAACGCTTTCCTGGATGAATTCTTCGCTTTGTATTTTTTTCAGCTGGCTCTCCGCATATCGGCTTTTCACCTCTTCGTGTCTCAGGTAGTTGAGGATACGATTGGAAATGGAGCGGTAGAAGAAAGCCTTGATTGTGAGAATGGAAGTGAAATTCATCCGCTGTTCCCAAAAGCTGACAAATACATCCTGAACAATGTCGCGCGCTTCCTCTTCGTTCAGACAATACCGGCAGGCAAAGGAGACGAAAACAGCGTAGTATTGATTGAAAAAGACATCAAGGTCTTTTCTATTGCGCACTCCTTTGTCTGCAATATTGTCTATATATTTTTGCTCATTTATTATCATTGGAGAATATTTGAAACAAAAATACTTATTTCTTTATAAAGAAAGCACTTTTTGAATAAATTCTCCTGTTTTTTATGGATTTTTGCTGCTCTTCTTTTTTGCCGGCTCACAGTTCCACCTCAATGGCTGCCGGATAGATCCGCTGTGGGTCGAAGAAGGTGGCGCAACTGTTTGCCATGTGTTTCAGGTCGGGTTTCACTTTGCCCTGGAACACTTGCTTGCCGTTCACCGTCACGGTCACTTTTTGTTTCAAGTCTACCAGTTCGCTATTGAGGTAGACAATCACCTTTCCTTTGGTGGCGGGGGTATAATGTTTCTTGAATTTCAGTTCGATACCCCAGTGCGGGTCTTTCTGGATGACTTCGTAGGCTACGTTGTCCACATTCAGTGTGATGCGATTGTCTTCGATGGTCATTTCGTAGCGGGTGCGGGCGTCTGCGTCGGGGCGTTCTTTCACCACGAGGTTGTAGAACCCTTTGCGGTGTAGTCCGTCCATTTCGAAGTCTTCCCACAGTACGTATTTCGGATATGGATTGCGGGCGTATTGTTTCAGCCACGGGGTGGTGAGGCGGTAGTCGATTGAATGTCCCATATTGGGAATCAATTCTATGCGGTGGGTGAACAATCCTGGATGTTCCTTTTGCAGATGTTCAAACTCGTTTTTGACGTAACCCGTCAGCATGTTGCGGTAAAAGCCGCGGTCTACGGCTCCCGTGAGCAGCGAGAAGGCGATGTTGGCGCAGTTCTCGGCGGGAGCATTCTTCAAGGGTTCTCCGCCTGCCATGGGGCCTGCTCCGGCAAGGTAATCGGCATAGAAAGAGGCAAGGCGCTGGCTGCCATATCCGCCCTCGGAGATGCCGAAGATATACACTCTGTCCGGGTTGATGTGGTCCGATACTAACGACTGGCGCAATAGTTTCTCCCAGGCATATTGCTTGGATTTCTGCCACCAGCGGTAGTAGCTTCCTTCGTTGGGGATTTGCGGAATGAAGTAGGCGGACGGTGCGTCGTCGAACATCCGGCATATTTTAAGTCCTGTGTCCCATTCTGCGGCTTTCGGCCCCGATCCGTGCGTATAGATAAACAGCGGATAGCCTTCATCGGGCTTCGTGGTGCCCTTCGTCCCCCAGTAGTAGGGCATCACGGCTTTCGGTTCCAGTTCGGGGGGAAGGTTCCACTGGCTGCATGTCTTGTCAGACAGGGGTTGTAGCGGGATTAGTTTCTCTTCGTCCAAGCGTTCGTTTGCCGTTCGCCATGCGTTCCACACTAATTGGCGGTATTGTTCCACTTTCGCAAGGCTGAATTGTTTCCCTTTTTCGAAAGTGTGATTCTTGTCCGGTGATGTCAGACAAGTGGAGAAATAGTTGAGAAGTGCGGTGTTGTCCTTGCCCGCATTGTTGGCGGTGGCGGTGTTGCTTCCTGTTGTCAGACAGAAGAGCAGTCCGCATAAGGCGGCGTTGCGCATAACATTCATAGCTTTCATAGTGTCATTTTGATTTTTATATATTGATTTTACTTTGTTTCTGCTGCCTGTCGCCTCTGTCGGTAGTTGTTCAGTGGATGTTTATCAATACACTGTCAGAAGTGTTGACGGCAGCAAAAGTATGGATTTACTTTGAAATGCAAAACTTTTCTAAACATTTTCTTTACCGCTACTTTGTTGCGTCATATGTTTTGGATAGTTTTGCAGGCAATTGTCTCTAAACGCATATTAATGTATGAAGAAAGGTCTTTTACTCGTCACGTTGTCCGTCTGTCTGTTGCCCTTGTGGGCGCAAAGAGATTTCTCGGAGATAGATTCGCTTATCAAGAAGATGCTTCCCGAAGCGTCCGAAGTCGGCATATCCGTTTATGACCTGACGGCGAAGAAGCCGTTGTACAATTACCGTGCGGAGAAACTCTCCCGCCCTGCCTCTACCATGAAACTGCTGACGGCTATTACCGCCCTTTCCCGTCCCGACGCGAACGAGCCTTTCCGTACGGAAGTATGGCACGATGGCGTGATAGAGCATGATACACTGCAAGGCAACCTGTATGTAGTAGGCGGGTTCGACCCCGAATTTGACAGTCAGGCGATGGATTCGTTGATAGCAGAAGTAATCACTTTCCCTTTCTCCGTGATTAACGGGCAGGTGTATGGCGATGTCTCGATGAAAGACTCCCTCTATTGGGGGCATGGATGGGCGTGGGACGATACGCCTGCGGGCTATCAGCCTTATCTGTCCCCGCTCATGTTCTGCAAGGGAACGGTGCAGATTTCCGTTGTTCCCTCCACCGTTCAGGGGGATACGGCAAGCGTGTCCTGCCGGCCTGTATCGTCTTATTACACCCTGGCCAACCGGACAAAAACACGTACTTCTTCGGCCGGAAAGTTCTCTTTCACAAGAGACTGGCTGACGAACGGGAATAATCTCGTTGTTTCGGGCAATGTAGCCTCTATCCGAAAAGATAATGTCAATATCTATGATTCTCCCGCTTTTTTTATGCACACTTTCCTCGAGCGTCTCCATGCGAAAGGAATCACTACCCCCCAGTCTTATGCATTTGCCGAATTGCCGCGTGACAGCGTACAGGTGGAACGGATGGCAGGATGGAATACGTCGGTACAAAAAGTCCTGAACCAATTGATGAAAGAGAGCGACAACCTCAATGCGGAAGCATTCCTCTGCCGCCTCGGGGCACAGGCGACGGGAAAGAAGCTGGTGGCTGCCGAAGACGGAATCGTAGAAATCATGAAGTTAATCCGCCGCCTGGGGCACGACCCGAAGGACTATAAGATTGCGGACGGTTGCGGACTCTCCAATTATAATTACCTCTCTCCCGCCCTGCTGGTCGACTTCTTGAAATATGCGTATTCGCGGACGGGAATCTTTCAGAGACTCTATAAGTCTCTCCCCGTAGGCGGTGTGGACGGCACATTGAAAAACAGGATGAAGGGTGCGCCCGTCTTTCGGAATGTGCATGCCAAGACAGGCTCGTTCACTGCCATCAATGCGCTTGCAGGCTACCTGCGGATGAAGGACGGACACGAAGCGGCGTTTGCCATTATGAACCAGAACGTACTTTCGGCTGCTAAGGCAAGGGCGTTTCAGGATAAGGTCTGCGAGGTGATTGTCGGACGGTAACTTGGATGCTTCTGCCGATGGTTTGAGATGCTATAAAAAGAAAATTGTATTCTCTAATATACAAAAACACATGGATTTTGTTTACCAGAGAATACAATTATAGTTTGTATAGAGCAGGATTCTGTATATCCTGTGTTCTATTTACTTCACGTATTCAGCCCAATTTGTATTTTTCATATCGCCGCTCTTGCCCAATTCTGCGTGCATGCCGAGTGCAGCCTGAATGGCGTGCGGGGTCTGCGCCTTGCCGCCGGCCAGCTTGAGGTAATCCCAAAGCAGCTGTTTGTAGTCAGGGTGTGCACAGTTTTCGATGATGGCTTGTGCGCGTTCTTTCGGGCTCTTGCCGCGAAGGTCGGCAACACCTTGTTCGGTGATGACGATGTTGACATCGTGCTCTGTGTGGTCGTGGTGGGACACCATCGGCACGATAGCGCTGATTTTGCCCTCCTTGGCCACCGACGGACAAGTGAAGATAGAGATGTACGCATTGCGTGTGAAGTCTCCCGAGCCACCGATACCGTTCATCATCTTCGTGCCTCCGATATGGGTTGAGTTCACATTGCCGTACAGGTCGACTTCGATAGCCGTATTGATAGAGATAACACCGAGCCGGCGTATGATTTCCGGGCTGTTGGAGATTTCCGACGGGCGGAGCACCAGCTTGTCGCGGAAGAAATCCATATCGTTGTAAATACCTTCCAGACAGTCGTTGGTGACAGTCAGCGAGCAGGCACTTCCGAATCTGATGCGTCCTTCGCGAATCAGGCCAATCACGGAGTTCTGAATCACTTCCGTGTACATTTCGAATGGAGGAATCGTCTTGTCGCGTCCCAGTGCGCCGAGCACGGCGTTGGCGATGTTTCCTACGCCCGACTGCAACGGAAGGAAAGAAGGCGGGATGATGCCGCGCTTCATGTCCGCAGCGAGGAAGTCGGCAACGTTCTGTCCGATTTTGTCGGTCAGCGGGTCGGCGTCTGCGAAAGAACGCGCTTCGTCCGGCCAGTTGGTTTCCACTACGCCTACGATTTTCTTCGGGTCTACCTGGATATAAGGCAGTCCGATGCGGTCGTTCGGTTTGTAGATAGGTATCTCGCGGCGGTAAGGCGGGTCGAGCGGTTCGTACACGTCATGCAGTCCCATGCCGGATTTGCTGTGTGCGCTGTTCAGCTCCACGATAATCTGGTCGGCCAGACGGCAGATAGTCGGGGAGATGCCGCCAGCAGCAGTCAGGTAAATCTTTCCGTCGGGAGTCACTTCGCAGGCTTCGATGATGGCTACGTTCACTTTGCCCATGAATCCGTAGCGCACTTCCTGTGCCATCTGTGAGAGGTGTATGTCGTTGTAGGCAATCTCTCCGTTGTTCACGGCCTTGCGGAAGTCGGAATTTGTGGTATAAGGAGCACGGTAGCGGATAGCTTTCGCGCGTGACAGCACGCCGTCGCACGACTCTCCGGTAGAGGCGCCCGTAAAGATACTTACCTGAAATGGATTTCCTTTGGCGTGTTCCGCTTCCGCAATCTTTGCGAGTTCCGCTGTAACAGCCTTGGCCGTTCCTGCGGGGGTAAACCCGCTCAGGCCGATGTTGTAGCCATGTTTGATAAGGCTTGCAGCTTCTGCTGCCGAGATACGATTAAGTGACATAAATAGTATAATTTCGTGTTAAAATACAGTTGATATTTTATGGTTAATTATTCGCTTTATTGTAAAGGCTCCATGTACGGGTTACGCTACTTTCCCGTGCTTGAAACATGCCCTCGTAATTCCCGTCAGTATTTCCGTTGAAGTATCTCTCCCCATATAATAGCCCGGCGTGCTTCTTCTGCCGAATGAATGGTGAAGTCTTCGTTGCTGTCTGATGATTCGTCGGGCGTATTGAAATGAGCACCCTGCCTGCTGTTCTGTTCGTCCTGGGCGGCACTGTTGGCCAGTGATGCGGCAACAGATACCTCTTCTCTTTTCTTTTTCTTTTTCTTTTTCTGTTGTTGCTGCTGTTGCTTCGGTGCATGTCTGGAGGCCTGTTTCGAAGACATTTGGGGAACCGGCAACTCTATTTTACCCCACGCTTCGGGCATGAGGATGACATCCGGCTCTATTTCGGTGGGCGACGGTGTCGGGGGAACGGGGCGTTTGTCAGTAGCTTTTTTTGATTTGCTATTCTTATTCACCTCTTTGAATATTCCCACAAGAATGACACCTACTATCAAGAGAAATTTCAAGAAATCTTCCATTGTGTTTCATTTCTAATTAGTAATTCGCCAAAGTTACATATAAATTCCGGTTTGGACTAACTTTTTATTATGAAAAAAGGGCAGCTTCACAGCTCCCCTTAATTTTTTTAACCTAAACCTTAACTATGAAAAAATCTAATGTTTCTTTCATTGCACAAATGTGAAAAATAAATTTAAATTTGCCAAGTATGTCACCGGAAAATGTTTATTCTCTTAACATAAATTACAACTTGACATGCTAAACCATAAGTTTTTGCGTTATTTTTGTGCCAATTCGCCACTTATTGAAAGCGAAGCCGTATCTTTGCAGCCGAATCTTTAATTTATAATTTGAATATGAACGAATTAACGGGAGCGGACTTTAAATCCGCAACTGAAACGACCGATGACAACAAGAAGTTGTTTATCGAAACCTACGGCTGCCAGATGAACGTGGCCGACAGCGAGGTGATTGCCTCAGTGATGCAGATGGCGGGATACTCCGTAGCCGAAACGCTGGAAGAGGCCGACGCCGTGTTTATGAACACCTGCTCCATCCGCGACAATGCGGAGCAGAAGATTCTGAACCGCCTGGAGTTTTTCCACTCGCTGAAGAAAAAGAAAAAGCGCCTGATTGTAGGCGTACTGGGATGTATGGCCGAACGGGTGAAGGATGATCTGATTACGAATCATCATGTCGACCTCGTGGTAGGCCCGGATGCCTACCTCACCCTGCCCGACCTGATTGCCGCCGTAGAAGCCGGCGAGAAGGCAATCAACGTGGAACTTTCCACCACCGAAACCTATCGGGATGTGATTCCTTCGCGTATCTGCGGCAACCACATCTCCGGATTCGTGTCCATCATGCGTGGCTGCAACAACTTCTGCACCTATTGCATCGTCCCCTACACCCGTGGACGCGAGCGCAGCCGTGACGTGGAAAGTATCCTCAACGAAGTGGCAGACCTCGTTGCGAAAGGCTATAAGGAAGTCACCCTGCTGGGGCAGAACGTCAACTCCTACCGCTTCGAGAAGCCTACGGGCGAAGTGGTCACTTTCCCGATGTTGCTCCGCACCGTTGCCGAAGCCGCTCCGGGCGTGCGCATCCGTTTCACGACTTCCCATCCGAAGGATATGAGCGACGAAACGCTCGAAGTAATCGCGCAAGTGCCCAACGTATGCAAGCATATCCACCTGCCTGTGCAGAGCGGCAGTTCCCGCATCCTCAAACTGATGAACCGCAAATATACCCGCGAATGGTACTTGGACCGCGTGGCAGCTATCAAACGCATCATCCCCGATTGCGGACTGACAACGGATATCTTCTCAGGTTTTCATTCTGAAACGGAAGAAGACCACGCCCTCTCCCTCTCCCTGATGGAAGCGTGCGGATACGATGCCGCCTTTATGTTCAAATACTCCGAACGTCCGGGAACGTATGCTTCGAAACATCTCGAAGACAATGTGCCCGAAGAGGTGAAAGTACGCCGCCTGAATGAGATTATCGCCCTGCAGAACCGTCTGTCTGCCGAATCCAACCAGCGTTGCATCGGAAAGACATATGAAGTGCTTGTGGAAGGTGTCTCCAAGCGTTCGCGCGAGCAGCTGTTCGGGCGTACGGAGCAGAACCGTGTCGTCGTGTTCGACAGGGGTACGCACCGTGTCGGTGACTTTGTCAATGTGCGTGTCACGGAGGCTAGTTCGGCTACGCTGAAGGGGGAGGAAATCTGATTTCATTTCACCACAGAGGACGCAGAGGACACAGAGGTTTTATTCTCATAGTTGTGGCTGTCT
>Ga0073908_1000700_pt1 | contig 54361 bp, 34 predicted proteins | sample MucameincwithD2O_FD_65484 | JGI IMG/M metagenome (GOLD analysis project Ga0073908, IMG submission 65484) | Mouse cecum microbial communities from Vienna, Austria - Mucus amended microcosms incubated with D2O | ecosystem: Host-associated > Mammals > Digestive system > Large intestine > Cecum... | reverse complement strand
CACTTGAAAGACCTCTTCGACAAAACTAAATTTCAATATGACAAAGACCGTTTCGGACCAAATGGGCCAAATTTATTTAATGTTTAACTAGTCCCTATTTTTTATGGGACACTAATGACTTTATTTGTTTTCTGCATTGTAAAGATAGGAAGAGAATTTGGAAAGAATTGGGAAAAGCCTTATTAATTTTTATGGTAGAGGCTATTGCTGGCATCTAATGCGGTTTGCAACCTTTCCCAGTTGTCACAAAGCGCCTGCATGGACGGAAACAATAAATCTGCTCCGGCATCCAGTAATACCTGCTTGTCCAGCGGACCGGTATTGACCGCCACAGTGAATATGCCGGCAGCTGTTCCGGCTTGTACTCCGATAGGTGCATTTTCTACAACTATAGCTTCGTTGGCTTGTACTCCGGCTTTTTCCAGTCCCATCAGATAAGGCTCAGGATGAGGCTTCCCGTATTTCACATCAAAGGCGGTCACCATGTGATTGTGCTGAAACATTCCGGGGAAGTTGTGGGCAAGACGGTTCAGCAGGGAGTGCTGGCCCGAACCGGTGACAAGTACCGGAATCAGTCCTGCCGCTTTTACCTTTTGCAGCACTTCCCAAGCACCCGGCATACGTTCCGGTTCCGGGTGGGTACTGAATTCGGCACTTTTCTCCGCATAGATGCTTTCTATCATCTCGGGAGTGGCATCCTTGCCATACTGGCGTTGATAAACGATGTTGATGGTGGAGGCTCCGGTACGTCCCTCGTGCATGTATGCCTCTTCACGGCTCAAGTGCAGGCCATGGCGTTCCATTACTTTATGCCAGGCGTCGGCATGATAGGGCATGGAGTTGAACAGTACACCGTCCATGTCAAAAAGAACTGCTTTCAATTGGATGTTGGAGTGCCCGTGCTTTTCCAGATAACGGGCGATAGAGTTTTCGAACACTTGGTAGATTGAGGATTGAAAATTAACAATTAAGAAATGCGGGGTAAATAAATAGAGAGTTGAGAATAGAGAAACAGCTTTTCATTGCGCTTGTTGCAAAGCCATTTCTTAATTCTCAACTCTCTATTCTTGATTTATCAAAGTCTTGCCTGGATAGCTTTGGACTCTTCTTCGTAGCCGGGCTTGTTCAGCAGTGCGAACATATTCTTCTTGTATGCTTCCACACCCGGTTGGTTGAACGGATTGACTCCCAGAATATAACCGCTGATGCCGCAAGCTATTTCAAAGAAGTAGAGCAGACCTCCGATGCTTTCTTCATTCAGCGCAGGGATAACGATGCGCATGTTGGGCACACCGCCGTCAACGTGGGCAAGCTGTGTTCCCAATTCGGCCATCTTGTTCACTTCGTCCACGTGCTTGCCTGCCAGGAAGTTCAGTCCGTCAAGATTCGCTTCATCCGAAGGTACCTGCAAGGAGTGCTGTGTCTTCTCTACGGAGATGACAGTTTCGTAGATGGTACGTTCGCCTTCCTGAATCCATTGTCCCATGGAGTGCAGGTCGGTAGAGAAGTCTACGGCAGCAGGGAAGATACCCTTGTTTTCCTTACCTTCGGATTCACCGTAAAGCTGCTTCCACCATTCGCTTACGTAGTGCAGTTTGGGGTTGTAGTTGACGAGGATTTCAATCTTCTTGCCATTCTTGTATAGTTCATTACGCGTGGCCGCATAGATGGCAGCGGGGTTTTCTGCAAACGGAACATCTTTTCCGCAGGTCTTTTCCATCCCGACTGCACCTGCAACCAGTTTCTCAATGTCGAAACCGGCTATTGCGATGGGCAACAAGCCTACCGGAGTCAGTACGGAGAAACGTCCGCCTACGTTATCGGGGATGATGAAGGATTTGTAGCCTTCGTTGTCTGCCGTCACGCGGGCAGCACCTTTCTTGGCATCGGTGATGGCAACGATTACCTTCTTTGCCATCTCCTTGCCGCATTGGTCTTCGCATTGCTTTTTCAGCAGACGGAAGGCCAGGGCTGTTTCGGTGGTAGTACCGGATTTGGAGATATTGATAACACCGAATTTCTTGTCTTTCAAGTATTCGGTAAGTTCATATAGATAATCTTCACCGATATTGTGTCCTGCATACAGAATGACCGGAGCCGTTTTCTTGTCTTGCAACCAGGTGAAGCTGTTTGACAAAGCCTCTATCACCGCACGTGCACCGAGGTAACTTCCGCCAATACCGGCAACTACTACTACCTCGCAGTTGTCACGCAATGTTTGTGCGGTAGCCTTCAGGTCGGCCAGGTGCTCTTTAGTAATGGAGGAGGGGAGGTGCAGCCAGCCCAAGAAGTCGTTGCCCTTACCGGTACCATTCTCTAATGCTTCCTGTGCAGCCTTTACTTGGGCTTCATAGGCGAAAACATTTTCTTTGGAGATGAATCCAAGAGTCTTTTCAATGTTCAAACTAATCATAATATTCTAGGTTTTAAATTCAGTATTTCGTTTAATTTTTTTTTTCGCATTTACCGGAATGAGTCGGTAAGCAGCTTGATTTCAATTGTCGGCGAGATACGCTCATACAGAATGTTGTATACTGCATCTACAATAGGCATGTTGACATGATAATGCTTGTTGATTTCCTTGATGCATTTTGTACCGTAATATCCCTCAGCAATCATTTCCATTTCAATCTGTGCGCTTTTCACGGAGTAGCCCTTGCCAATCATCGTACCGAATGTGCGGTTACGGCTGAAATTGGAATATCCCGTCACCAGCAGGTCGCCTAAATAAACGGAATCATTCACGTTTCTGTTCAACGGATGTACCGTTTGCAGGAATCTGTTCATTTCTTGTACGGCATTGGACATGAGTACGGCCTGAAAGTTGTCTCCATATTTCAGGCCACTGCAGATACCGGCTGCAATGGCATATACATTCTTCAGTACCGAACTGTATTCAATGCCGGCAACATCGTTGCTGACGGATGTCTTGATGAATGAACTGGCCAGTTTGCGGGCAATGGTGTAGGCCTTGTCGGTGTCGGGACAGGCAATGGTCAAATAAGAAAGGCGTTCCAGAGCCACTTCTTCCGCATGGCAGGGACCTGCCAATACTGCGATATTCTCAGCCGGGACGCCATATTCCTTAGTGAAGTACTCCGATACAATCATGTTGTCATCGGGTACGATGCCTTTGATGGCGGTGATGATGAATTTATCCTTAATCTTGGTCTTCAGCTTCTTCAGATGAGCCTTCAGATAAGGGGAAGGTGTAACGAAGATGAGCGTATCGGATTCTTTCACGACATCATTGATGTTGGAGTTGAAGTTGATGCGCTTGGTATCAAATTTGACGCCCGTCAGGTAGGCAGGGTTATGGCCAAGTCGTTTGAAGTCGGCGATACGGTCGTCTCGCCGCATATACCAGTTTATCGACTCTGCTTGCGACAGAACCATTTTTGCAATGGCTGTAGCCCAACTTCCTCCGCCCATGATGGCTATCTTACCGGGTAGTTTCATATCGAAATTAATAATTAAAAACTAAAAATTAAAAGGGGGTGAAGTTAGTGCCTTCACCTTCCTCCTATCTTTAATTTTGCCTATTTAATTCTTTAATTTTTAATTCTTAATTCTTCCGACCCAGTCAGCAACTTCGTTTACGGTCGGGTTTGTCAATTCCAATTTATATTTCTTGTTGATGCCGCAGATGTCCATGTGGAGTTTTTGCGGATTCACATCTTTCATGTCGCTCACCTGGTTGTAGCCGGCCTTCTGAATCACAGCCACCCAATCTTCGGGTATACCCAGTTCTGTGTATCGTGCGGGAGCGTCTTTGGGGGTAACTTTCTCCGGACGCATCTGCGGGAAGAAAAGCACTTCCTGGATGAATGATTCACCCGTCATCAACATCGTCAGGCGGTCGATACCGATACCGATGCCCGACGTGGGAGGCATACCGTATTGCAATGCTTTCAGGAAATCCTGGTCGATGAACATGGCCTCGTCGTCTCCCTTTTCACTTAAGCGCAACTGGTCTTTGAAACGTTCTTCCTGGTCTATCGGGTCGTTCAGCTCGCTGTAGGCATTGGCAAGTTCCTTGCCGTTCACCATCAGTTCGAAGCGTTCGGTCAGCCCCGGTTTGCTGCGGTGCATCTTGGTCAGCGGACTCATCTCTACGGGATAGTCGGTGATGAAGGTGGGCTGTATGAAAGTTCCTTCGCAGAATTCGCCGAAGATTTCATCAATCAGCTTACCCTTGCCCATGGTGTCGTCAATCTCCATGTTCAGTTCCTTGCACACCTGGCGGATTTCGTCCTCGCTCTTGCCTTCCAGGTCATGGCCGGTTTTTTCCTTGATGGCTTCCAGAATGGGCAGACGGCGGTAAGGGGCTTTGAAGCTGATGGTCTTGCCGTCTATTTCGGTCTCTGTACATCCGTTCACGGCGATGCAGATACGTTCCAGCAATTTCTCCGTAAAGCTCATCATCCAGTTATAGTCCTTGTACTGTACGTACAGTTCCATGCAGGTGAATTCCGGGTTGTGGTTCTTGTCCATACCCTCGTTACGGAAGTTCTTGCCTATTTCGTATACGCCTTCGAATCCGCCCACAATCAGTCGCTTCAGATACAGTTCGGTAGCGATGCGCAGGTAGAGGTCCATGTCCAGTGAGTTGTGGTGGGTGATGAAGGGGCGGGCGCTTGCTCCACCGGGGATAGATTGAAGAATCGGGGTCTCCACTTCCGTGTAGCCGGCTTCGTCCAGTACGGCACGCATGGTCTTGATGACAGCGGCACGCTTCAGGAATTTTTCTTTTACACCGTCGTTCACGATAAGGTCTACATAGCGCTGGCGGTAGCGGAGTTCGGGGTCTTCGAAAGAGTCGTAAGCCACGCCGTCCTTATATTTCACGATAGGCAGGGGCTTGATGCTCTTTGCAAGTACGGTCAGCTTCTTGGCATGGATGCTGATTTCGCCCATCTGGGTACGGAATACGAATCCTTCGATGCCGATAAAGTCGCCTAAGTCGAGCAAACGTTTGAACACGGTGTTGTACATCTCCTTGTTTTCGTCCGGACAGATGTCATCGCGGGTGATGTATACCTGGATGCGCCCTTTGGAGTCCTGCAATTCGATGAAGGATGCTTTGCCCATGATGCGGCGGCTCATGATACGTCCGGCAACGGACACTTGGCGAGGCTCTGCATCGTCTTTGAATTCAGTTTTAATATCGGTAGAGAAAGCATTTGTTACATACTCTGCTGCGGGATAAGGCTCGATGCCCATCGCGCGAAGTTCATTCATGCTGTTGCGACGAATGATTTCCTGTTCACTTAGTTCTAATACGTTCATTTCGCTATATTTCACTCAATTTGGGTACAAAAATACGAAACATTTTTCAGATAGCGAATCTTTTTATTAAATAAAGCACTCTGCGCCGTCGCGGTTCTTTCATTTAAGGGAGTTAAAGGGGGCTGGAAGTAGTTGTCGTCTTTCGTGCTCGGGAGTTAAAAGCCACTGGTATTGCTGGGGTTATAGCAATTCCGGCTCCCTTGAATGAAAGAGTCATGCCTTGGCGTGTCGGGTATTTGCTGTGAGGCGGTATGGTATAAGGGATGAGGCAGGTTCAGTCTGCTTGCAGGGATGTTTCGGCCCGGTTTTAAACTTTATCTTCAGGCTGGATATTTACATCTTTAAGTTGCAGATTTATATCTTAAGGTTGGATATGTAAATCTTCAGGCTGAAGATATACTTTGTGATAAGGGGCTTGCCTCTTTTCCTCCTATATGAGCGAAGGACTTGTCCGGCTTTCAGTTGCCTCTTCACTAATGGTTGGCCGATTGCTTGCTCGCTTTCCGAAAATTGAGTACTTTTGTGCTCTGTAAAAAGTAAATAGGTATAGTATATGGCAGGACAAAAGACTCCCACGGCGCTGGGAACGGAAAGTATAGGAAAGCTCTTGATGCAATATGCCGTTCCGGCAATCATCGCAATGACCGCATCTTCTTTGTATAATATGGTAGACAGCATCTTCATCGGCCACGGAGTGGGCACGATGGCTATTTCGGGATTGGCGCTGACTTTCCCGCTGATGAATCTGGCTGCGGCTTTCGGCTCGCTGGTGGGTGTGGGGGCTTCCACACTGATTTCCGTCAAACTGGGGCAGAAGGATTATGACACGGCACAGCGTGTGCTGGGCAATGTTTTTGTTCTGAACGTGGTGCTGGGAGTGGCCTTCACTGTCATTGTCATGTTCTTTCTCGATTCGATTCTCTATTTCTTCGGAGGCAGTGACCAGACGATAGGCTATGCCAGGGATTATATGCAGATTATTCTTTTGGGAAATGCCGTTACGCACCTCTATCTGGGGCTGAATGCAGTGCTGCGCTCTTCCGGACATCCGCAGAAGGCGATGTATGCCACCGTTGCTACGGTGGTTGTCAATACGGTTCTTGACCCGGTATTTATTTATGGTTTCGGTTGGGGTATCCGGGGGGCTGCCGTCGCTACCATTGTGGCACAGGTGCTGTCGCTGGCATGGCAGTTCAGGCTGTTCAGCAACAAGGATGAACTGTTGCATTTTCATCGGGGGATATTCCGTCTGAAACGTAAAATCGTATTCGATTCGCTGGCTATCGGCATGTCTCCTTTCCTGATGAACCTGGCTGCCTGCTTCATTGTGATTCTCATCAATCAGGGGCTGAAGAAACATGGCGGTGACTTGGCCATCGGGGCTTTCGGCATAGTGAACCGTCTGGTCTTCATCGTCGTGATGATTGTGATGGGATTGAACCAGGGGATGCAGCCCATTGCCGGATATAATTTCGGGGCGAAGCTGTATGGACGGGTGAACAAGGTGCTGAAACTGACCATAGTCTATGCCACGGCGGTGACCACTTTCGGCTTTCTGGTAGGCATGCTGCTTCCGGACCTTGTGGTGAGCATCTTTACATCGGATGCGGAACTGACGGAACTTTCGGCTGCGGGATTGCGTATTACGGTCATGTTCTTTCCCATTATCGGTTTCCAGATGGTGACTTCCAACTTTTTCCAGAGCATAGGCATGGCGGGTAAGGCGATATTCCTTTCCCTTACCCGGCAGATGCTGATTCTGCTTCCTTGCCTGCTCATTCTGCCTCGATTCTTCGGAGCGGCAGGGGTGTGGTATAGTATGCCGGTTTCCGACTTGCTGGCAAGTTTGATAGCGCTGGTGATGCTGGTTTGCCAATTCCGCAAGTTTAAGGCGGCTGCGGCACGTTGAGATGAAATTTTCTTATGCTTTCTGCGGATATTCCGTAAGAATATTTATATTTGCTATCGGCAAACCAATAGATGAACAAGCGTATGGATAATAATTTTATAGTCAATATAGGCCGTCAGCTTGGTAGTGGCGGACGGGAAATAGGCGAGAAGCTGGCTGCCTGTCTGGGTATTGATTTTTATGACAAGGAGCTGATCAGGCTGGCTTCCGAGGAGAGTGGACTGTGTTGTGAGTTTTTTGAAAAAGCTGATGAGAAAGCCTCGCAAGGCATTATCGGAGGACTCTTCGGCATGCGTTTCCCTTTTGTCAGCGACGGGGCTATCCCGGTCACGAATTGCCTGAGCAATGATGCTCTGTTCAAAGTGCAAAGCGATGTGATACGCAGGTTGGCGGAGGAGAAGTCCTGCCTGTTTGTGGGGCGTTGTGCCGACTATATTCTGCGGGACAATCCACGCTGTGTCAATGTTTTTATTTCCTGCTCCAATGAGGAGCGCGTCAAACGCCTCTGCCAGATTCATTCCATTTCTGAACATGAAGCGGAAGAAATGATGAACAAAGCGGATAAGAAGCGTGCCGAATACTATAATTATTATAGCTACAAGAAATGGGGGGCTGCCGAAACATACCACTTGTGTGTCGATTCTTCCGTATTGGGTATTGATGCTACAGTGGACTTTATAGAAGAGTTCGTCAAGAAGAAGCTGAGACTTTAGGAATCTCCGGAGAGAGATGAAAGATAAAAGGCTGCGCAGTCGGGTTTAAACCAACATTGCGCAGCCTTTCTTGTTCTTCAGTGAATGGGTGTCATCACATCATTGTCAGCAATATCATCTGCCCTGCCAGAATACGCAGGAACATGGTCAACGGATATACCGTAGAGTAGCCCACTGCCGGAGCGTCGTTGCCTGCCGTCTGGTTGGAGTAAGCCAGTGCGGGAGGGTCTGTATTGCTACCTGCAATCAATCCCATCAAAGTAAAATAGTTCACCTTGCAGTAGAAACGGGCTATCACGCCGATTACCAACAAAGGAATGACGGTTATCAAGAATCCGTAGCCTACGTATAGCAATCCGTTGCCTTCCACTACCGTCTGCACAAAATGCTCACCGGCCTCTATGCCGACACTGGCAAGGAAAAGCACGATACCGATTTCGCGCAACATCAAGTTGGCACTCATGGTGGTGTACGTCACAAGATGCATTTTGTGGCCGAAACGGCCGATGAGAATGGCTACTACCAGCGGTCCACCTGCCAGACCCAGTTTTACCGGTGTCGGCATACCCGGGAATGCGATAGGCAGGCTACCCAGCAAGATTCCCAAGAAGATTCCCACGAAAATAGTTACAATATTCGGAGTATCCAAACGTTTCAACTGGTTGCCCAGCACGCGTGCTACACGCTCTACGGCATCCTGCTGGCCTACTACCATCACGCGGTCGCCCACTTGCAGCACCAGATTAGGATCGGCAAAGAGGTCCATACCCGAGCGGTTGATACGGGTGATGTTTACGCCATACATGCTGCGGAAGTGCATGTCGCCCAGCTTCTTGCCGTTGATTTCCGATTTCGTTACCAGGATGCGGCGCGATACCATCGGGGTGTCTTGCTTTTCCCAGTCCATTTGTATTTCCTTGCCGATGAAAGCTTTTACAGCTTCGGCGTCTTCTTCGGAGCAGACGATGAAGATTTGGTCGCCCGTATGGAAGATGGTCTTGTGGTCGGGAATGCTGACGTGGCCTTCGTGGCGTATGCGTGAGCAGACAAAAGCACGTCCGAGGAATTCCTTTACCTGGATAAGCGTCTTTCCGGAGATGGACTCGTTGCGGACTTCGAGGCTCATGATGTGTGGCTGGTGCTTATTGTCGGCTTCCTGACTGCTGAGCTCCTCTTCGTCTTTCTTGAGGTTGACCCGGCAAATGTAGCGGATGGCGATGATGGAGCCGATGATGCCTACTACACCGAGGGGGTAGGCGCAGGCATAACCCAGCGCAATAGGGTCGCCCGTGTAGTGAAGCTGATTCAGCGCTTCGTTGGCGGCACCGAGTCCGGGAGTGTTGGTCACGGCACCGTAGAGGATGCCGACCATCATGGGCAGGTCGATGCTGCCGTCAAGGAAGTAGATGCTCAATGCCACAGTAATGTTCAGCAGGACGATGCCTACGGCCAGTGCGTTGAGCCGCATACCTCCCTTCTTGAAGGAGGAGAAAAAGGATGGACCGACCTGCAAGCCGATGCAGAATACAAACAGAATCAAACCAAACTCGCGGATGAAATGCAGGATGTGTGTTTCGCCCGTGAAACCAAAATGCCCCATCAAGATACCTGCGAAGAGAACAAATGTAACTCCCAACGATACCCCGAAAATTTTAATCTTACCCAGCAATACGCCCACAGATATTACGAATGCATACAAACAAACGATGTGAGCGACAGATGAAGGGTCCCATAGCAAACTTTCTAACCAATTCATTGTACCTATTAATATGTCGTTGTTTAAAATTCGCGCAAAATTACTTAATAAAAAGGAGGTGGCAAAAGCTTTGTGGCACTTTTTGCCATATCAGCTTTGCAAAAGTATGGTGTCCGTCCGGCAAATGCTCAAAATCAGTATAGGCATAAAGTCACCGGCAAGTGCAATTTTCCCTAAAAAAATATTTTGTTCTAAGTATTTCCTTATATTTGCAAGTCTCTTGATGACAAAATGAATAGTATTCATCTATTTTAATTTTAAATAAACTATGGCAGACAGTAAAGAAAAACTCTTCTCCGACTTTTCTCCCGTTTCCACCGAACAGTGGATGGAGAAAGTTACCGCAGACCTGAAAGGGGCGGATTTCGAGAAGAAGCTCGTTTGGAAGACAAACGAAGGATTTAAGGTGAAACCTTTCTACCGTATGGAAGATCTCGAAGGTTTAAAGACGACAGATGCCCTTCCCGGCGAGTTCCCTTATCTCAGAGGTACCAAGAAAGACAACAATGAATGGCTTGTTCGTCAGGAAATCAAAGTGCAATGCCCCAAAGAGGCTAATGTTAAGGCATTGGACATTTTGAATAAAGGCGTGGATTCACTTTCCTTCCATGTAAAGGCCAAGGAACTGAGTGCGGAGTATATTGAAACCTTGTTGAAAGATATCTGCGCGGAATGTGTCGAGTTGAACTTCTCTACCTGCCAGGGGCATGTGGTGGAACTTGCGGAACTTCTTGTCGCTTATTTCCGGAAAAAGGATTATGACTTGACGAAGTTGCAGGGCTCCATCAACTATGACTACTTCAACAAGATGCTGGCCAAAGGTAAAGAGAAAGGTGATATGGTGGCAACAGCCAAGGCGCTGCTCGAGGCTACTGCTTCCCTGCCGAAATACCGTGTATTGAATGTGAATGCATTGACATTGAACAATGCAGGTTCTTATATCTTCCAGGAACTGGGCTATGCTTTGGCTTGGGGTAATGAATATATGAATCAGTTGGTCGATGCCGGCCTGCCTGCCGCAATGGTAGCCAAGAAGATTAAGTTCAATTTCGGTATCAGCTCCAATTACTTCCTTGAAATAGCCAAATTCCGCGCTGCGCGTATGCTGTGGGCGAATATTGTAGCTTCCTACAGTCCGGAATGTCTGCGCGACTGTGAAAATAAAGGCGAGAAAAACGAATGCCGCTGTGCTGCCAAGATGAAGATTCATGCGGAAACTTCTTCATTCAACCTGACTCTGTTTGACGCACACGTAAACTTGTTGCGTACGCAGACTGAGGCGATGAGTGCAGCCCTTGCCGGCGTTGACTCGATGACGGTTACTCCGTTCGACAAGGCATATGATGCTCCTAATGAGTTCTCTGAGCGTATGGCGCGTAACCAACAATTGTTGCTGAAAGAAGAATCGCACTTCGATAAGGTTATTGACCCGGCTGCAGGTTCCTATTATATCGAGAACCTGACCGTCTCTATTGCCAAGCAAGCCTGGGAACTCTTCCTCGCTGTAGAAGAAGACGGTGGTTTCTATGCTTCTGTAAAAGCCGGAAAAGTGCAGGCTGCTGTAAACGAGAGCAACAAGGCACGTCATGCCGCAGTTGCCAAGCGCAAGGAAGTGCTGTTGGGTACTAACCAGTTCCCTAATTTCACTGAAAAGGCCGGAGATAAGAAACCGGTTGAGGCTACTTGCTGTTGCGGCGGCGGACATACGTGCGAAAAAGATGTTCCGACACTGAACTTTGACCGTGCTGCCAGTGAATTTGAAGCGTTGCGCCTTGAAACGGAGGCTTCTGGCAAACGTCCGAAAGCGTTTATGCTGACTATCGGCAATTTGGCCATGCGCCAGGCACGTGCGCAGTATTCTTGCAACTTCCTGGCTTGTGCCGGATATGAGGTCGTTGACAATCTCGGCTTCTCTACTGTAGAAGAAGGTATGGAAGCTGCTATGTCTGCCAAGGCGGATATTGTGGTATTGTGCTCCAGTGATGATGAATATGCGGAATATGCTGTTCCTGCCTTCAAGGCTCTGAACGGTCGTGCCATGTTTATCGTAGCCGGTGCTCCTGCCTGCATGGACGACCTGAAGGCTGCCGGTATCGAGAACTTTATCCATGTCCGTGTCAACGTGCTGGAAACATTAAAGGAATACAACGCTAAACTTTTGAAGTAAGATGAGAAAAGATTTTAAAAACTTAGATATATATGCCGCTTTCCAGCCCGTCAACGGTGCTGAGTGGCAAAAGGCTAACGGCATCCACGCTGATTGGAAAACGCCGGAACACATTGAAGTGAAGCCTGTTTATACAAAAGAAGACCTCGAAGGGATGGAGCATCTTGACTATGCAGCCGGACTTCCTCCTTATTTACGCGGCCCGTACTCTGTGATGTATACGTTGCGTCCCTGGACCATCCGTCAGTATGCTGGTTTTTCCACAGCCGAAGAATCAAATGCCTTCTACCGCCGTAATCTGGCATCCGGACAGAAAGGTTTGTCCGTAGCTTTCGACCTGGCCACTCACCGTGGCTACGACCCCGACCACGAACGCGTAGTGGGTGATGTCGGCAAGGCGGGTGTATCCATCTGCTCACTGGAAAACATGAAGGTGTTGTTCGACGGTATTCCTTTGAACAAGATGTCCGTGTCCATGACTATGAACGGTGCCGTGCTTCCCGTCATGGCATTCTATATCAATGCAGGTCTGGAGCAAGGTGCCAAGCTGGAGGAAATGGCAGGTACTATCCAAAACGATATCTTGAAGGAATTCATGGTGCGTAATACCTATATTTATCCGCCTGCATTCTCTATGAAGATTATCTCCGACATCTTTGAATATACTTCCCGGAAGATGCCTAAGTTCAATTCTATTTCCATCTCCGGTTATCACATGCAGGAAGCCGGTGCTACGGCGGATATTGAATTGGCTTATACGTTGGCTGACGGTCTGGAATATCTCCGTGCCGGTGTTGCCGCAGGCATTGACATCGATGCCTTCGCACCGCGTCTCTCTTTCTTCTGGGCCATCGGGACGAACCATTTCATGGAAATTGCCAAGATGCGTGCCGCGCGTATGTTGTGGGCAAAGATTGTGAAGCAGTTCAACCCGAAGAATCCGAAGTCGCTGGCTTTGCGTACGCACTCCCAGACTTCCGGTTGGTCATTGACAGAGCAAGACCCGTTCAACAATGTGGGCCGTACTTGTATCGAGGCGATGGCTGCTGCATTGGGACATACCCAGTCATTGCATACCAATGCTCTTGACGAGGCTATTGCCTTGCCGACGGATTTCTCTGCACGTATTGCACGTAATACGCAGATTTATATTCAGGAAGAAACTTACATTTGCAAGAATGTAGACCCATGGGGAGGTTCTTATTATGTGGAGAGTCTGACTAATGAGCTGGCTCACAAGGCTTGGGAGCTGATTCAGGAAGTAGAGAAGCTGGGCGGTATGGCAAAAGCCATCGAAACCGGTATTCCCAAGATGCGTATCGAAGAGGCTGCCGCGCGTACGCAAGCCCGTATCGACAGCGGTTCGCAGACCATTGTCGGCGTGAACAAGTATCGTCTGGAGAAAGAAGCTCCGATTGATATTCTTGAAATCGACAATACGGCTGTTCGCCAGGAGCAGATTGCCAACTTGAAGACTTTGAAGGAGGGACGTGACGAGGCAGCAGTGCAGAAGGCTTTGGAGGCCATCACGAAGTGTGTGGAAACGAAAGAGGGTAACTTGCTGGAGCTGGCGGTAGAGGCGGCTCGCGTGCGTGCCACCTTGGGAGAAATCTCTTACGCATGCGAAAAGATTGTAGGACGTTATAAAGCAGTAATCAGAACTATATCAGGCGTGTATTCATCAGAAAGTAAGAATGACAGCGACTTCCACCGTGCCTGTGAACTGGCGGAGAAGTTTGCTAAGAAAGAGGGACGTCAGCCTCGTATCATGGTAGCCAAGATGGGGCAGGACGGTCACGACCGCGGTGCCAAGGTTGTTGCAACCGGCTATGCCGACTGTGGTTTCGACGTGGATATGGGACCTTTGTTCCAGACACCTGCCGAGGCTGCCCGCGAAGCGGTCGAGAACGACGTTCATGTAGTGGGAGTTTCTTCATTGGCTGCCGGACACAAGACATTGGTTCCGCAGATTATCGAAGAACTCAAGAAGTTGGGACGTGAGGACATCGTAGTGATTGCCGGTGGTGTAATCCCCGCACAAGACTATGACTTCCTTTACAAGGCAGGCGTAGCTGCCATCTTCGGCCCCGGCACTCCGGTTGCCAAGGCTGCTTGCCAGATATTGGAAATCTTGTTGGATGAAGAATAATCCGACATGTTAAATGTTAAAAAAGGACGGTGTGCGTTTGCATATCCGTCCTTTTTTCTTAATCTGTGTTATAAAACATGTCTTTTCTCTTGGATAATTTGCAGATTTATCAGAAGTCCGTATCTTTGCAATGTGTTTTTCATAGTATTAGATTTAAGGTTAACAAAGGTTGGAGTACAGCGGTACTCCTTTTTTTATGTCCGTATCTTTCGTTTCTTCCCCTTTTTTTTATGAAACAAAAAAATCCGCTACCTCCGCATCAAGCATTGGTAACGGATTCATCCCTGCCAAACAATCTGATTACTTATTTAAGTTTTGGTATCTTTGCAAAGCTTCGAGATAATAATAGTCTGCATAGTTCAGTGGTACGTCTATCTCCGAACTGTGGGGCAGTGAGCCGGTGGAGTGCATCAGTACAAATCCCTGATTGCTTCCTTTGGTTGCCAGATAGCTGTTGCTTGAAAGATTCTTCAGGATGGTTTCTACTCATTGTGCGGGTGCAGATTGTTTATTTGACCATCAATTCTGTGCAAATTTTCTTTTTTCAGCTTGTTTGCACTATCTTTGCCTCCTTAAAAGATGAAATAAATGATAGTTTGTATTGCCGAAAAGCCCTCTGTGGCGCGTGACATAGCTGATGTACTGGGAGCGAGAGAAAAGAAAGACGGATACATCGAAGGAAACGGATACCAGGTGACCTGGACATTCGGTCATCTTTGTACGTTGAAGGAGCCGCATGAATATACCCCTAATTGGAAGTCATGGAGTTTGGGAAGTCTGCCCATGATACCTCCCCGTTTCGGCATTAAGCTGATTAGCAATCCCACATACGAACGCCAGTTCCATACGATAGAGAACCTTATGCAACATGCCGATATGATTATAAACTGCGGTGATGCCGGGCAGGAGGGAGAATTGATACAGCGCTGGGTGATGCAGAAGGCCGGGGCGCGTTGCCCGGTGAAACGCCTTTGGATATCTTCATTGACGGAAGAGGCTATCCGCGAGGGCTTTGCCAAGCTGCGCGATGCGTCGGATTTCCAGCCTTTGTACGAAGCCGGACTCTCTCGTGCCATTGGCGACTGGTTGCTGGGGATGAATGCCACCCGCCTCTACACCATGAAGTATGGGCAGAACCGACAGGTACTTTCTATCGGCCGTGTGCAGACGCCGACACTGGCACTGATTGTAAACCGTCAGTTGGAAATACAGCATTTTGTTCCCAAGCAATACTGGGAGCTGAAAACCGTCTATCGAGATACTACTTTCTCTGCCATTATCCGGAAAAGCGAGGAGGAGCTGGTACTGGAAGCCGAGAAGCAGAAAGAGGCCATAGCTGCCGGCAAGAAACCTAAAAAAGAAGAAGAGAATCGAGGTATCGACCCCATTACCGACCACGAGCGTGGGCTTGCTTTGCTGGCGCAGATTAAGAATTCTCCTTTTACAGTGACAAGTGTCACCAAGAAGGAGGGGAGGGAGGCACCGCTCCGCTTGTTTGACTTGACTTCTTTGCAAGTGGAATGTAACAAGAAATTTGCCTATTCCGCTGATGAAACGCTGAAAATTATCCAGTCCTTGTATGAGAAGAAAGTGGCTACCTATCCACGTGTAGACACTACCTATTTGAGTGATGATATCTATCCCAAATGCCCCGGAATTTTGAAAGGTCTGCGCGATTACGAGACATTTACAGCCCCTTTGGCAGGAACTGCATTGTTGAAATCCAAAAAGGTTTTCGATAACTCCAAGGTGACAGATCACCATGCCATTATTCCTACCGGCCAGCATCCGCAGAATCTGACGGATATGGAGCGTCGCGTATTCGATTTGATAGCACGCCGTTTCATTGCTGTATTCTACCCCGATTGTAAGTTTGCCACTACCACCGTATTTGGCGAGGTAGAAAGCATCGAGTTCAAGGCCACCGGCAAGCAGATTCTGGAACCGGGTTGGCGTGTTATCTTCGGCACTCCCTCGGCACAATCGCAGGAGGAGAGAGAGGAGAAGGGAGAAGAGGAGGGTGTGCTTCCGGCTTTTGTGAAAGGAGAAAGCGGGCCGCACGTCCCCGATTTGTATGAGAAGTGGACGCAGCCGCCCCGGCCTTATACGGAAGCCACCCTGCTGCGTGCTATGGAGACAGCGGGCAAGCTGGTGGATAACGACGAGCTGCGTGATGCGCTGAAGGAAAACGGCATCGGTCGTCCGTCTACCCGTGCAGCCATCATCGAGACACTGTTCAAGCGGAACTATATCCGCAAGGAAAAGAAGAATCTGATAGCCACTCCTACCGGTGTGGAGCTGATACAGATTATCCATGAGGAGCTGTTGAAATCGGCGGAACTGACTGGTATTTGGGAAAAGAAACTGCGTGAGATTGAAAAACGGACTTACAATGCCGGACAATTCTTGGAAGAACTGAAACAGATGGTATCGGAGGTCGTGATGAGTGTACTTTCTGATAACAGCAACCGCCACATCACCATCCAAGCGCCTGCTCCCGAAAAGAGCAGTAAGGCTTCTGCCAAGGCAGAGGCTGCCGATAAACCGAAAAAGGAGCCGAAGAAAAGAGCACCGAGAAAGTCTGCCGCCGCAGGCAAAAAGACGAAACAGGCTTCGGACACTATGGCGGCTTCAAGTATGGAGGCTTCCGTACAAGCTGACGATTTCGTCGGTCAGACTTGTCCGCTTTGCGGAAAAGGTACTGTTATCAAGGGGAAAACGGCTTACGGTTGTTCCGAATGGAAATCCGGATGTACATTCCGCAAGCCGTTTGAATAGGGTTGATACCTTGGTTATTCGTGGCTTTGTAGCCCGTCACCCGTAGTTTATGGTTCGTTTTCTGCTATGCACCCCAGTTGGGATATTCCCATAATGGTAAAATGGGCTATATTTTAAACAGCATTCCCCCGATATTATCTGTCGTAGCTCCCGTCACCGAGGCGAGGCATCCGGGTTCGTCCGCTATATAGAGGGCACCCAGGAAAGCGAAGATTAGGGCTTCCTTGTACTCTATGATTTGTCGGTCGGGAATGACTATTTCGCACGGGCAGAGTGCTCCTATCCGTTCTATCAGGAATTTATTGAAAGCCCCTCCACCGGTAATCAGCAGTTTGCTGTTGCCACCGGGAAGCGGATGGATGCTGATGACGCGCGATATTTGCCAGGCTGCATGTTCATAGAACGTGCGAAGCATGTCTTCCAAACTCAGGCCATAACGCTCGAGCATGGGATATACCAGCGTTTCCACCCACTCTCGTCCCAAAGATTTCGGTCCGGACTGATGGTAGAAGTCCATTCCGTTCAGTTCGTCCAGCAGTTCCTGGCAGATGTTTCCTTGCCGCGCTATCTTGCCGTCGCGGTCAAACTCCAATCCTATTTGCCGGCAGTAATGGTTGATGACGTAATTCACCGGGCTGATATCGAAAGCGATACGCCGTCCGTCTTGCTCGAATGAAATGTTGGAGAAGCCGCCGATATTCAAACAAAAGTTATAGTCGGCAAAAAGCAACCGGTCGCCAATGGGTACGAGTGGAGCACCCTGCCCACCCAGCATGATGTCCAGTCGCCGGAAATCCGAAACGGTAGGTATACGGGTTTCGGCGGCAATGGCGGCTCCGTCGCCTATCTGGTACATGACTCTCTTATGTGGCTCATGGAAGATAGTATGTCCGTGGGAGGCTATAATATCGGGGCGGACTCCAAATTCCTGCATGAACTCGTTGACACGTTTACCGAGAAACTTTCCATAGGAGCTGTGGAAAGTGATGAACTCCAAAGCACTCATTGTCTGTGCACCGGTACCCAATATCTGCTTCATGGCGTCGGGATAGCTATAGCCTTTCGCACAGTCTATATGGAAAGACCATTTTCCGGCTTGCCGCCGGAAAGTGCAGCAACATACGTCCAGCCCGTCAAGGGAGGTACCGGACATCAGTCCGATAGCCTGAATTTGGAAGTCTTTCATCCTGATTTTCTTATTTTATTTGTAATTGAGGTAGAATTCGACAACGGCTTCTATTCCTTTACGGAAGATGTCCAACGGTATATTCTCATTGGGTGAGTGTATGGCATTGGATTCGAGCCCGAAGCCCATCAGAACGGTTTTGATACCCAGCACTTGTTCGAAGGTGGAGATAATGGGAATACTTCCACCCCGGCGCACTGCCAGCGGTTTCTTTCCGAAGGCTTTTTCAAAACCTTTTTCGGCGGCTTGGTAGGCGGGCAGGGTGATGGGACATACATATCCTTGTCCTCCGTGCATCGGGGTGACTCTTACCTGCACCGAATCCGGCGCTATGTCCAGAATGTAGTCGGCAAAGAGCCGGGATATCTTGTGGTGGTCCTGGTGGGGAACCAATCGGCAGGACACCTTGGCATATGCCTTGGATGGGAGCACTGTCTTGGAGCCTTCACCCGTATATCCGCCCCAGATGCCGCATACGTCGAAAGAGGGACGGCAACTGTTGCGTTCCAGCGTACTGTAGCCTTTCTCTCCGAAAAGTGCTTTTACATTGATGGCCTTTTTGTATTTCTCTTCGTCGAAAGGAATGCGGGCTATCATGTCGCGCTCGGCTTGAGGGACTTCTTCCACGTCGTCGTAGAATCCCGGCACAGTAATACGTCCCTCTGCATCCGTCACTTGGCTGATTATCTGGCAAAGCACATTGATGGGGTTGGCAACGGCACCGCCGAAGTGACCGCTGTGCAGGTCGCGGTTGGGACCGGTCACCTCTATTTCCCAATAGGCCAGTCCGCGAAGCCCGGTGGTCAGTGAAGGCAGGTCGGCGCCAAGCATGCTGGTGTCCGAAACCAGAATGACGTCTGCTTTCAGCAACTCTTTGTGCTCCTGGCAAAAGCTTCCCAAGCTGGGTGAACCGATTTCTTCTTCTCCTTCGAAGATGAATTTTACGTTGGTTTGCAGCAGTCCGTTGCGTACGAGGTATTCAAACGCTTTCACTTGTATGAAAGACTGCCCTTTGTCATCATCTGCACCACGCGCCCAGATGTGTCCGTCGCGTATTTCGGGTTCAAACGGTTTGCTGTTCCAAAGTTCCAGAGGTTCGGCAGGCATCACGTCGTAGTGTGCATATACCAATACGGTCTTGGCGTTCGGGTCTACGATTTTCTGTCCGAAAACAATCGGGTTGCCTTTGGAGGGCATTACGAGGGCTTCGTCCGCTCCGGCTTCGAGCAACAACTGTGCCCAGCGTTCGGCGCAGGCAAGCATGTCGTCGTGATGTTCGGGTTTGGCACTGATGCTTGGAATACGGATGAGGCTGAACAAGTCTTCCAGCATCTTAGGCTCGTTCTCGGTGATGTATTTCTTTATTTCCATGGGTGAATATTATAGTTGTGTTGTTCTGTCAATCAGGTAATAATCCAGCAATGTCATTGCTGTCATTGCTTCCACGATGGGTACTGCGCGTGGCAATACGCACGGGTCATGGCGTCCGCGGGCTTTCAGGGTGGTGTCTACACCGTCAATGTTCACGGTGTGTTGTTCCATCAGTACGGTTGCCACGGGTTTGAAGGCTACGCGGAAATAGATGTCTTGTCCGTTGCTGATTCCGCCTTGTATACCGCCCGAATGGTTGGTGCGGGTCTCGATACGTCCGTTGTTGTTGTAGAACACGTCATTCTGCTCCGAGCCTTTCTGTTTTAATCCCTTGAAACCGTCCCCATACTCGAATGCTTTTGCTGCATTGATGCTGAGCATGGCTGCTCCGAGTGCCGCATGGAGCTTGCCGAATACGGGTTGTCCCAGTCCGATGGGGCATCCTTTGACGACACAGGTCACCACTCCTCCGATGGTATCTCCTTCTTCCTTTATCTTGAAGATGAGTTCTTCCATTTCTTTCGCTTTCGCCGGGTCGGGGCAGCGGACCGGATTGGTCTCTATCAGGTCGAGATCGTATGCGGTATAGTTTTCTTCAAGGCGGATGGGGCCTACTTGTGAGGTGTACGCTGTGATGTGTATGCCCAACTGTTTTAGTGCCAATTTGGCCAGGGCACCCGCCACTACACGCGAGATTGTTTCGCGGGCTGATGAGCGTCCTCCCCCCCGGTGGTCGCGGATGCCGTATTTCACCTTATAAGTATAGTCGGCATGTGAAGGGCGATAGACTTCTTTCAGATTATTGTAATCGTCGGAATGCTGGTTTTGGTTCCACACGATGAATCCTATGGGGCAGCCCGTGGATTTTCCTTCGAAGATGCCGGAGAGGAACTCCACTTTATCACCTTCTTTCCGGGCGGTAGTGATACGTGACTGTCCGGGGCGGCGTCGGTCGAGCTCTGCCTGGACGAAATCCATATCAATGACTATTCCTGCAGGGAATCCGTCTATAACTCCTCCCACACCCTTACCATGCGATTCCCCAAAACTGGTAAGACGGAGAATATTTCCAAATGAGTTGAACATATCAAATGCTTTAAAGGTTTATATATGAGGCTCATGCGCCAATATCTCTCTTATGAAAATACTTTTCACTTTATAAAGGTAACAACTTTTTTTGGGATTCGTTTGAATGAAAAGCATTTTTTTGCATTAAGACTGCATGGCTTTCATTTAAGGGAGTTGAGGGCACATGCGATAAAGAAGTGAAAACCAAGCTTGCGGATAGGTGTCCCAAAGTTGGGGATATGCGTTCCAAGGTTGGGCATGTCTATCCCAAGGCTTGGGATAGAACTTGCGACATGTCTTTGGCATTTTTACAACAAATACTTAAGAACTTTATTATATGTATCTTGCAACTTTTTTGCAAATGTCTATTGGGCGGGAAACTTATGTCCTGTGGCAGAATTGCCGTTCTTTGGCAGAGCAACAATGAAGAGGGAGCGATTCTCGATAATTTCTCTGACTCTTTTGAATGAACCCTTCAAATGAAGAGCCGTGATTAATACTACCACCGTTGCTGCATTTAAATATGGAGAGCATTAAAAATAGAACATCCTTTTTTTAGAAAAGACCTTGTACTGTAACCTTAAAAGGTGTTACTTTGCACTCTTGATTTTAAAATAGGAAATTGATGGCTTCTAGGGAAGCCTTTTATTAACTAAACAAGTATTCTTAAAAGTATGAAAAAGAATTTATTTTATTTGTTTGCATTGATTTGTTCAATGAGTTTGTTTACGGCTTGTAGTGATGATGACGATGAAGTTAAGTCACTTCCGGAAGTAAATGCTCCTTATGTATCGTCGGAGCTGGAACTTACTTATGGCGGTGAAGTGCTTTTGGGAAAGAAGGTCACTTTCTATACGGCAGATGGGAAAAGTGCCGACATTACATTGGAAGGTGCTGATATTGCGTTGACTAAAGAGACTATGGCATCCGGACTGGTAAATCCGGGCGTGATACCGGGCGAACCTAAGGTTACGTTTTCAGCGGCTTTGCAACCGGCAGAAAGTGGCTATACTTTTGCAGGTGAACATGTTGCCGATAATTATAGCATGAAATATGAAGGTGCTGTAGAGAAAGGCAAATTGAATCTGGCCTTGGAAGTAAAGTTGGCCGGTGACAATGCGTTGGCTGGAAACACATGGAATCTTTTCTCTTATGACCCTTATGCGGAGAAAAATCCGTTGCATGTTGTTTGGAACTCGGAGAAACCGTTCTCTGTAGTTCTGTTCCCTTTTCCTGGTGCTCAGCCTGTTGAACTTCAACCGGGTGGGTTTATCACTTTGATGTCTGCCATGGGTATTATACCGGTAGGAGACAAAAAGATGGGAGTGAATGAGATATTGTCTTGTTTGTTGCAGAGCGTTACTTTCAGGGAAGATGGCAATATTGTAGCTTCTTATTCTGATGTGGCCGATATAGTTTTACCAAAATTCCAGAATTCTCCGTTGAATATGGTACAGTATGCGGTGAAAAATGAGAAACTGTATTTATACTTGAATGTGGATGCCATCATAGGTGCTGTGCAGAAAATGACTACCAAGGGGCTGGATATGGAAACTGTCCTTCCGGTTGTGCTGCCCAAATTGATGGAATTGATTCCGATGCTTTCCAGCGGAATTCCTTTGGGCTATTCGGTTAATGAAGAAGGCAATGAACTGGCTGTTTATATTGACAAAGAGTTGGGATCGAAACTTATTGATATTCTGTTGTCTTTATTAGAGAATGAAGAAATTGTAGCCGCCATTAAAGAAGCTGCTACAAGTAATCCGGACTTCGCTATGTATGCAGGTGTTGTAGAAGCTATATTGGAACAAGCACCGGAAGTGTTTGCCAAAACAAATGAGATGGAACTTGGATTGAACTTTGTGAAATGAGATAACTGTTTCAAATAATACATCCGTGTTTTTCTTGAAGAGACCGAACTCTGTTGTAAAATAGGAGTTCGGTCTCTTTTTATTTTAGTTTTTTTTCTACATTTGCAGTATCGATAATTAAATAATTAAGACGGATATGACGGAGACAGAACGACAGCAAATCATCTCATTGGTCAAGCGTGAAGTAATTCCTGCTATTGGTTGTACAGAACCTATTGCAGTGGCGTTATGTGTGGCGAAAGCTGCGGAAGTATTGAACAAGCGCCCGGAGAAAGTAACGGTGCTTTTAAGTGCCAATATCTTGAAGAATGCGATGGGCGTAGGCATTCCGGGTACGGGAATGATTGGACTGCCCATTGCCGTGGCGTTGGGCGCTTTGATAGGCAAGTCCGAATATCAGTTGGAAGTCTTGAAAGACAGTACGCCGGAAGCAGTGGAGGCAGGAAAGCGTTTTATTGACGAAAAGCGTATTCATATATCCTTAAAAAACGATATAGAAGAGAAACTCTATATAGAAGTGTGTTGCGAGGCCGGAGGAGATAAGGCGACCGCCATCATTGCCGGCGGGCATACTACCTTTATATATGTGGCGCGCAACAGCGAAGTGTTGTTGAATAAGCAAGCTGTCGCAAGCACGGAAGCAGAGGGGAATACTTTGGATTTGTCTCTCCGTAAAGTCTATGACTTCGCATTGACCGCCCCGCTGGACGAAATCCGTTTTATTCTCGAAACTGCCCGTCTGAACAAGGCCGCCGCCGAGCGTTCTTTCGAGGGCAATTACGGGCATGGACTGGGAAAAATCCTTCGTGGCACGTACGAACATCGTGTGATGGGCGACAGTGTCTTTTCACATATCCTTTCTTATACCTCGGGTGCGTGCGACGCCCGTATGGCAGGTGCCATGATTCCGGTGATGAGTAATTCCGGCAGCGGTAACCAAGGTATATCCGCTACGTTGCCGGTCCTGATTTATGCCGAGGAAAACGGAAAATCGGAGGAAGAGATTGTCCGTGCCCTTATGTTGAGCCATTTGACAGTGATTTATATCAAGCAGAGTTTGGGACGTTTGTCCGCCTTATGCGGTTGTGTGGTTGCTGCCACGGGTTCCAGTTGCGGTATCACTTGGCTGATGGGCGGTGCATACGAGCAGGTGTCATACGCAGTTCAGAATATGATTGCCAATCTTACCGGAATGATTTGTGATGGTGCCAAACCCAGTTGTGCATTGAAAGTCACCACCGGGGTTTCCACCGCAGTGCTTTCGGCCATCATGGCCATGGAAAACCGTTGTGTAACTTCCGTGGAAGGTATTATTGATGAGGATGTAGACCGGAGTATCCGCAATCTGACAAAGATAGGCTCCAAAGGAATGAACGAGACGGATAAACTGGTGCTTGAAATAATGACAAGCAAATGATGGTTACGAAATAAGCGTATATTTTTCCAAAAATATCACCCCCTGCCACAGTAATGTAAAGCAGGGGGTGATGTTTTGTTTGAAATAGGCTTTGAGTTTGTATTCAGTCTTTAAGGAATCATTAGTGGCATCCTCCGCATCCGCAGTCATCGCCGCAGTCTCCGCCTCCGCAATCTCCTCCGCAGCTGCCGCAACCGCAACCGCCGCTTGCCATGCGTATCAGTTCTGACACTTCTTCGTTGGTGGCAGGACGGTTTGTCACTACTTCACCCGTAAAATTCAGGTCGCAACCTGCCAGCGGGTGATTCATGTCCATCACCACGACATCTTCTTTCACTTCTACCACGCTTCCGTTTATGCGTTGTCTTTCATTGGTCATCAAGGGGACTACCGCTCCTTCCACGATGCGTTCGCTGTCGAATTTTCCGTCGATGACAAAAATCTCTTTGGGCAGGTCGATGACGTGGTCTTCATCATATTCACCGTATGCTTCGGCGGCAGGAATGATGAAATCGAACTTGTCACCACTTTGCAAATCTTTTATTTGCGCTTCAAAAGGCTCAAGCGTCAGTCCCAGTCCGGAGATAAACTGGAAGGGATGTTCGGCGGGAGCTTCTTCGGTGAATTCTTTTTCTCCGTTTTCTATCGTGTATAGCTTGTATGCTACGGTGATGTACTTGTTTTCTACTGTTTCCATTCTCTTGATTTTGTTAGATGTTTATTTATCAGTTGGCGAAGATACGAATATTTTGTGTGACTGGTGAATGTGTGCCTGGTTTTTAACTCCATTTCGTTTCAGATTCTTGTTTCAGAACTTGGCACGATACGCCTTTGTAGCCCCTGCCCGAATGCCGCTCTCCTTGAAGCTGCAACGGAAGGTTGCCGTCTTTTTGCTCAGCGTGGGGATGCGGAGGCTGACTTGGATATCCTCTTGCGTCTGGCCCGGGTCGGCGATGTGGAGGGTACCGTCCTCTTTGACGAGAAGTGTGCAGGGATGGTCTACGGTTACTTGAAGTTCCTTATGCTTGAACGTGCCTGCGGTGTAGAACACCATTCCCCACAGTTTCAGTTCCTTGTTGCGTACCACTTGCATTTCGGGACTGTTGCTGACGATGCTGACGGGGCAATGCTTCCTGTATTCCTCCACTTCATCGGCAGAGCGCTTGCCCGGCACTACGATGTAGGCGTATGTGGCTCCCGAAGGTTGCATGCCGTGGTCGAAGTTCAAAGTGAAGACATCCTGGTGTACGCTATCTTTAGGAGCGGTATGGTTGATATCATACCATGTGCCGCTTTGTGTCTGCTTGGATACGGATATCTGCCCGCCGTCCGGGAAGAGATAGGCCACATCGTTGTGGAGCACCCACTGCGGAGAGCGGTAGTGGGCTGCGGATGCTTTCTGGGGCGTAACGATTTTGCCGGAACGCACCAGAACCGGCTTGTCTTGTGCCGTCAGGCATTGGTTGACGGTAGTATTCACTTCGGCCGAGGCGGTGGAGCGGATGTCCGTGCCGAGGCATACCACTTCATTGTCGAAGAAGAACCAGGCCTTGCGGGCAGCCGTGTGCACACCGGTCAGAGTGTCGCTGTATGCGTAGGCCGATACGCCATAAAGGCTGTCCGACACGCCGCCGGCGAAAGTGGAAGTACCGGGCATCTGCCAGTCATTGGGAGCCATGGGGATGGGAGAGAGCTGCGGGGCGGTGGTGCCGGGTATGCGTGTCCAGTTCCATACGGGGAAGATATTGAAATATTCGTCTCCGGTAGTGGTGATATTGGTGCATCCGTCGGACATGAAGTAAGTCTTCAGGTTCTCGCCGTTGCCGTATTCACAGCGTGCAGTGCGGGTAGACACCATGCGCACGTCAAAGGTGTAGTGCGGGCGTACGTGCAGGGTGTAGTCGGCCCGGTAGTAGTGCGTATGTTTCGGGGCGAGGGCGTATGCGGCAGGCTCCTTGCCTTCGAGACGGGCGATGATGGCCTCATATTCGGTTGCATGCACCGTGTCCAGTTGGGCCATGCGGCGGGCAAAGAGCGCAGTCTGCGACTTGTCGGTAATTTTTGGGCGGCTCACGCCACGGCCCAGCACGTCGAACAACATGTGACGGCCTCGGATGGTGGCATAATAGGTTTCGCGCATGAACTTGCTCAGCAGTGCCAGCTTCTCTTCGGGGATGGCGAAACGAGTACCTCGGGTGTACATGGCCACTTGGGTGATGCCTTTCAGAATTTCGTCTCCGTAGCCGCCGATGTAGAGCTGCCGTCCGTGCTGGAAGTAAGAGTTGTCGTGCTGGAATCCCTCTTTGGTGGTATAGACAATGGGATTGTAGACGTTGTCCAGAGCCAGGGCGAGGTCTTCTTCGTTCTGGGTAAGGCAGGCGCGGTATATCCAGTGCAGGGCAATGTCTGTGCGGTTGGCTCCGGTCCATTTGGCAGGATGGCCTCCGTCCTTGCGTACTCGGTCCAGCGTCTTGGTTTCCAGTTCGGCGGGAATCTGTTTCTTGCCGGTGCGCAGTTGTATCAGCATGATGCCCAGGCGTTGGGGTTCGGCAATCTGGTTGTACCACCAGTTGTGGCACCACGGGTTCCGGTCGTACCAGTATTCAAGCCCTTTCACTATCTTGTCAAAGAGAGCTTCGTTTCCATAATAGCTGTTTCCGGGAGTAGTATAAGCGAATGCAAAATCATACAGTCGGTCTATGTGCAGCAATGGCGGCCAGTTTGTACGCTGTATGCTCGCATAGTCCACGTCGGTGAAGGAGCCGTCGGCTTCATTGTAGGTTTTCAGTGCTTCTTCTGTCTCTTTTGCCGGAGGATTGATAGCGAAGTCTTGTCTGATTTTTTCCATAAGTACTTGATACTCGTTGTTTCTTTGGGAGGAGTCGGCAGGTGCCGGTTGCTGCGCCCGTAGTTGGCTGTTTGTAGCAAGCCATGCAAGCAATAGGATTGCGAAGGTTAGAATACGGTTTTTCATTTGAATTGTTTTTATGATATATTATATAATGTGTGTTCGTGTGAAGACTGCGTATGCAAAGGTAGGGCTTTTATTGGTAAATGAAAGGGAATCCGGTAGGGAATCGTACTTTGAAATTGATATTAAGTGTGTTTTCAATATGTTGGTATATAGGTGATTATGTGGCTTTTCTGAATTTGAGTAAAAGAAATGATAAAAAGGATAAAGCGTCGTATTATAATAGCCGTAGATTTGCAACGTTAATTTTGCCTTAAACATGAAGAAAGATGTGAATTGCAGAAAGTGAATGAGAAAGCATGATTGGCAAAGGTAACATTAGAAGTGGAAAAGACAAAATGAAAAACATACATTATATAATATATTATTTATTAACTAATCTAATTGAAAATGAAAAAAGTGTCTTTTGATTTCTCAAGAAGGGTGCTGTTCTGTGCTGCGTTTTGCACGCTTTCGGGCGTAAGCGCAATGGCGGTTCCCGTGGGTAGTGAAAACCTTCCCGATGCGCATGCGGTGCAGGCTGTGGCGCAGACCGGCAAGACGGTGAAAGGCGTGGTGACGGATAATTTCGGGCCGGTGCCGGGTGCCAACGTGTTGGTGAAGGGAACATCCAATGGGGTGATAACCGATATGGATGGTAATTTTATACTGACAAACGTGCCCGAAGGTGCCGTGTTGCAGGTATCTTTCATCGGATATGTGACCCAGGAGATTAAAGTGGCCGGACAGACTACTTTCAATGTGAAGCTGAGCGAGGATGCCAAGGCTTTGGAAGAAGTGGTGGTAGTGGGCTACGGTTCGCAGAAGAAGGTGAACCTGACAGGTGCCGTTGGCCAGATTGATTCCAAAGTGCTTGAATCAAGACCTATCACAAGTACTGCAAGCGCTTTGCAGGGTACCATTCCTAACTTGCAGATTACGAATACAAGTGGTGAGCCGGGACAAGCTGCTTCGCTCAATGTGCGTGGTACGACTTCTATCAACGGTGGTAGCCCGCTGGTGCTGGTAGATGGTGTGGAGATGAGCCTTGATTTGGTGAACCCCAATGATATTGCGAATGTAACCGTATTGAAAGATGCCGCCGCATCAGCCATCTACGGTGTGCGTGCTGCGTTCGGTGTGGTATTGGTCACTACCAAGAGCCCGCAGAAAGCAGAGAAAGTTACAGTGAACTATACCGGTAACTTCTCTTTTGCCAAACCGTCCATCATGCCGGAATTCATCGACAGCCAATCGCAGTTTGCCGAGTGGATGAATCAGGCTTGTATCAACGGAAGTACAGCCATTAAATATAAACAAGAATCTATCGATAAGATGAAAGCATACGAGGCTGACCCGAGGAATAATCCTGAATACGAGGTTATTGACGGTCAGTTATACTATTATGGCTACTCAGACTTTAAAGAACTGATGGTTAAGAATGTGAGTCCTACACAACGTCATAACTTGAATATCTCGGGTGGTAACGAAAAGACTCGTTTCTATACTTCAGTAGGCTATTTGAATCAAGAAGGATTGTATAAGGTAGGTGATGATAACTTCAAACGTCTGAATACACGTCTGAATGTAGAGAACCAAACTACGAAATGGCTGAAGTTGGGATTCAAGGCACTGTACAATTATAGTACATCCGATAAACCTTTTACTTATGATAGTAAGGACGTTTGGAAGCGTGTTATTTATACACTGCCTACCGATTTTATTTCTGCTTGGCAGAAGGATGCTCGTTATCCGGAATTGGATAAATTTGAGGGTGTATATAATGAGAATAATGCTTATTCATTATTGAAAGATGGTGGACGTAACAAGTCGGATAAGCATGATATTTGGTTAACTGCAAGTGCGGACTTAAACATCTTGAAGGGTTGGAAAGCGCATGTTGACTTCAATTATAATCTAAATTATCAGAAGGCTTCCGAACACTCCAAACCTATTAAGTTCTTTGATGGTTCGTTCAATGAAACCTACGGGCGTACAAGTACAAACTACTATAAGATGACGAATTATAATACAAGTTATTATTCGTTCAATGCTTATACAGATTATGAAAATACGTTTGCTGAGAAGCATTACGTAAAGGCTATGATTGGTTTCAATCAGGAATTGACTCGTTATTCTACTTTTAGTGGACGCCGTGATGGCATCCTGAATGAGAATCTTCCTTCATTGAGTTTGGCTTCGGGCATCCATACGGTAGCTCAGAATGGTTATGAATGGGCTTTGCGTGGAGGTTTCTTCCGTGTGAACTATATTTATAATGACCGCTACCTGTTTGAGGTGAACGGACGCTATGACGGTACTTCCCGATTCCCGTCCGACAATCGTTTCGTTTTCTTGCCTTCTGTATCGGGTGCATGGCGTATTAGCGAAGAGAACTTCATGCAAGGAACACGTTCTTGGTTGGATAATTTGAAGATACGTGCTACGTATGGTGTATTGGGTAACCAGATGATTTCTTCAAGTGATTGGAGTGGAAATACGAAGTATTATCCGTATATTCCTTTCATTAGTGATAGTACTTCTACTCTTTGGCTGTTCGGCAATGAATATGCCACAACAATGAATCCTGCCAATTTGGTAAGTCCTGATTTGACATGGGAGAAAGTAACAACAGTAAATTTTGGTTTGGATGCAAGCTTTTTGAATCAACATTTGAATACAAGTTTTGACTATTATGTACGTACAACTTCTGATATGTTGATTAAGGCTACATATCCTGAAGTATTAGGTACAACTGCACCTCCTGCCAACTCAGCTGAATTGAAAACTCGTGGATGGGAATTTACTATTAATTGGAAAGACCGTATCGGAAAAGACTTTGGTTATGAATTAGGATTTGTATTGTCGGATTCGCAAGCAGAAGTAACCAAATACAGAAATGATTCCGAAGCCATTAATACTTATTATGAAGGCCATAAGATAGGTGAAATCTGGGGTTATAAGACAGAAGGTTTGTTCCAAAGTGACAAAGAAGCTGCTGAATGGTATAGCCAAAAAGATATTAAGAACGTTACTTGGGGAGCCGGTGACATCAAGTTTAAAGACTTGAATGGTGATGAGGTGATTGACGATGGTATTGGTACATTGAAAGACCATGGTGATATGACGATTATTGGTAATACGACTCCTCGTTATCAATATGGTATTACTGCTAATCTGACTTATAAGGATTTCTATTTGAATATGTTCATGCAAGGCGTAGGTAAACGTGATTTCTGGCCTGGTGATGAGGCTTTCTGGCCGGCTGCTACACAATATTATAATGCACAGAAATGGCATGTAACTGATTCTTGGACACCGGAAAATCCGAATGCTTATCTTCCTATTGCGCGTGCTACGGATAATCGTAACAGAGTTGTAAAAACAGATCGTTATTTACAGAATGCGTCTTATTTGAGAATGAAGAATCTGACATTCGGATGGAATTTGCCGAAACAATGGATTAGTAAGGTGTTCCTGGCTAATGCTTCTGTTTATGTGAGTGGTGAGAATTTGTTTGAGTTTACCAAGGTTAAAGGTCCGTATGACCCGGAAGCTGCTCGTGGAAATGGTGTGATGCTTTATCCTTTTATGAGAACGTATTCATTTGGTGTTAATTTAACATTCTAAAAAAGTAGCAAGACAATGAAAAAGATAATAGGAAAATATATGATTGCAGGTATGGCCGCTTTGACTATGACTGCATGCAATGATTCTTTTTTGGATCGTACTCCAACAAATGATTTGACTGGAGAACTTTATTGGAGCACACGTGCGGATTTGGAAGCTTATACAAACGGTATTTACAATGAGGCTGCTAATAATAGTACTTATAAATTTATGGTAGGTTTCCATAGTGATGCTTATTCTGTGAAAGTGGTAGGTCCTTATACGATAGAAGCTATGTCGGACAACTTTGCAACAATGGATGCAAGTCAGACATGGGCAGCCGCAGTAGCTGCTGGTATTGAAAATCAGCCAGGAGGTAATCCCAATTATGGTAGCTGGACTTGGAACTTATTGCGTCGAATTAATGTCTTTCTTGAAAATTATAAGAAAGTTACAGGAATTACAGAGGAAGTGAGGAATTATTATGCTGGTGAAGCTCTGTTCTTCCGTGCTTGGTTCTATTTATATATGGTGCAGACTTATGGTGATGTACCTTTGATTACACGGCCTTTGGGGGTAGAGGATATAGATGAGTTATATGCTCCACGTACTTCGCGTAAGGAAGTGATGAGGCAGGTTTTGGATGATATAAATAACGCTTGTGCTTATTTGCCTGCAAAAAATTGGGGTGCTAACCGTTTAACCAAAGGTGCAGCTTTGGCGTTGAAATCCCGTATTGGTTTGTATGAAGGTACGTACAGAAAATATCATAATCTGGGTGATGAGACTGAATTCCTGAATGCATGTGTAAGTGCTTGTGAAGAGTTGATGGAACTGGGATATGAAGTGTATAACACAGGTAATCCAGCTAAAGACTATACCGCTTTGTTTACTACGGAAGATTTAGGTAGCAATAAAGAAGTGATTTTCTACAGGAAATATGCAGAGGGTTTGAAGCGTCATCGTATTTGTGGTTATGCAATTAATTTGCGTAATGGAGGTACTAAGGATTTTGTAGATGATTTCCTTTGTTTGGATGCTGATGGGGTAGCAAGACCGGTAGCTTTGAGCCATGATTATAGTAACGATACACCAGAAGAGGAATTTACTAATCGTGACCCTCGTCTGAGTCAGACATTCTTGGCTCCGGGCAATGCCGCCGCTGCTGCTTTGTTTGAAGATGCAGCACATGCTAAACGTACTTTCCCACGTATTGGTAACATGGAAGGATGGCCTACATTAACAGGTTATCATCCTATTAAATACTACATTCGTGAGCAGGATAAGAAAGGATTTAATGCAGAAACTCATGACTATCCCTTGTTTCGTTATGCCGAAGTTTTGCTGAACTATGCCGAAGCAAAAGCTGAGCTTGGAACTTGTGACCAAGATGTACTTGATGAGACTGTCAATGTTTTGCGTGACCGTGTTAACATGCCTCATTTGACGGTGAATCCAGTGATGGATCCGAAATATGCAGATTATGGCATTTCCTCGTTGTTGGTAGAAATCCGTCGTGAACGTCGCGTAGAGTTAAGTTTTGAGTATTTGCGTTACCAAGACTTGATGCGTTGGGCATGGGGTGACAAACTGAAAGAGCGTGTTTTGGGGATGCGTTTGGAAGACACAGACTTTGCAAATCCGCGTTATGAAGGTGTGATTTCAAAAGGTGGTGCAGAAGGTGCCGGAGATAATCCAATATTTGTATTCAAAGCTGCTGATGGAAAGCAATACATTGATGCTTATGAGAATACAAATTATAGAACATCTCGTCGCTCTTTTGATTCTAATAAAGATTATTTGCGTCCTATTCCTTCTTCTGTAATCAGTAAGAATTTGAATATTGAACAAAATCCTGGATGGAAATAATGTGTTGAGGTAAAAAATAAATAGGAATAAGGTCAAAATGGCTTTATATTAGGATAGTTTTGAAATCGGGATTGGCTTGGAGGTGTAGTTTCTAAGTTAATCCCGATTATGTCTTTCGATAACTAAAAAGTGTAGAATAGGTTAGTTTTTTATTAAGGATTTGTTTTGTATGTTCTACTCAATAAAATATAGAATATAATGTTATTTATATTATAAATATAAATTAAAATTTTGTGTTGTTGTTATTATGAAAAAGTTTAAAATTTTAGCATTGTTGTGTTTTTCTTTATTCTTACTATTTGTCTCATCTTGTGGTGATGATGAACTATTGTTTAATTTTGATGAGAATGGAGAGTGTTATAATCCTTCGGCTCGTTCGTTGTCGACAGAGAAGTTTAAATCGCTTGTACTCAACAATGGCTGGAAACATGTTTCCACGCATGAAATAACAGCTGATGGCAAATGGCAAAAAGAAAATTTTTATGAAGTTATGGATGGAGGAAGTCCGCATCATCTTTTCTTTGAAAGTATGACAACTGTTAAGGTGTTTTCTCAGATTGTTATGCCAGATGCACCACGTCTATCTCATAGATATGCTTATGATTACTTGGAAGAACGAAACAAGATCATTTTGAAGTCCGAAAATAAAAGGGATTTATATATGCAGATTTTATCTGTGGATGATAAGACATTGCGGTTGTTAGAATGTATGGGAGTGCATGCGGATGGTACTAAATTTTACACCTATGTTGTATATCGGAAGATGACAGAGGAGGAATTGGAAGAGTTTCAAACAAATTATACTGAATAGATTTTGATAATGGGGATTGGCTTGAAGTAGTAACTTTTTGAGTCGGTTCCGATTATTGTTTTGTTTAATAAATTTATGGATATCATGAAAAACAGATTTTATTTTTTGCTGCTTTTATTGGGAATGCTGATGTATTCCTGCGAAAATGCAATTGAAGAGAACAACGTACAGAATGTAGCATCAACAGGTGTGCTTGTAACGAAAACCAATCCGATTGATGAAGTCACTATAGACGTGGTGAAGAAAGTAGCCGGTATGTATGGAAATGCGCAAAGCGCACAGACAAGGGGCGGTGAAGAGAGGACCATCGAAGAAGTGGTTCCGGTGAAGAATGAGAAAGGTGATGTGCTGATGTATGTGGTTAATTACGCTGGAAACGCAGGATATGTGATTTTGTCGGGAACGAATGAGTATCAGCCGATACTGGCTTATAGCGATACGGGAAAATTCGATATGGCAAAGTCTCAAGAAAGAGGCACTTCTGTATGGCTGCAAGAACAACAGTATGCGGTGGAAAATGTGACGGCATTACCTGATAGTGTGCGTAGGCAGAATGCGAGAGCTTGGGCTGCGTTCTTTGATGAACAAGAAAGGGTGAATTTGGTGCAGCAAGGAGTGCAAACACGGGCTGTAGATCCTAATTTGTCAAGTCAATTAGGCAACTTTATTGAGGAATCGTTGCAGAGGTGGAGTGATGAGGGATATATGGTTTATACATATTTTGTAGATGGTGATTCAGAATATTTCACTCCATATGAAATGGAAGAAATCAAAGATGCTTTGGATATGCAGGCAGATAAGCGCTTTGATGATATTTATCATACTGTTTATTTGAGGGTAAAAGAAGAGTCTTCAACAAATGCAGTGAATCCTTTATTGAAAAGTACATGGAATCAAACAGGAGGATATGCTACACATGTTTCCAATGGATATGCCGGATGTGTGGCTGTAGCTGTAGGGCAGATAATGCGATATTATGAATATCCGTTGCTGTACAATTGGGGAGCAATGGCTTATAATTATGCTACGGATATGACGGCTTTATTTTTGGCAGAAGTTGGTGAGAAAGTTGGGATGAAGTATGAAGAGGGCAGTTCTGGTTCAAATATAGATAAGGCTTGTAGTGCTTTAAAAGGGTATGGATATACGAAAAGCAATATCATTAAGCATAGTTCTTCAAGTGTGCAACTGTGCTTGAACCAACAAAGACCGGTTTATATGAGAGGGGTAGATCAGAATGAGGGCGGACATGCTTGGGTTTGTGACGGATATAAAAAAACAGAGCGAAGATATTATTGTGATGTAATGGCACTTGATGGAGGTGTCTGGGATCATGAAAAGAAATTTTATTATCGAAGCGTGTACTATAAGTGTGTAGATAGAAGTGATACCTACTATCACATGAACTGGGGCTGGGGAGGCTCAGAGGATGGATATTTCTACGAAAACGCAGTGAATCCTTCACCATATAATTTCTCTACCGACCGCAAGGATATCGTAGATATATATCCTGCCAGGTAACGTCTTTTCGATATGCTTTCTTCATTTGTATGTCCTTTGGACAAAGAAATGATGTGGATGCAGTGGTTATATTGAACTGACATCAAAAAGTAAGGGAAAAGTTTTGCCGTGCGAAATAAAACATTCTTCTTTGCTGGAAGAAAATGAAAGTTATGGACTATGAATAAGAAAGAAAACTGTAATTATATAATGGAAAAATACACTTTATGGAGCAGCCTGCTCCTGACAGCCGCCGGAACGGCGGCTGCTCAAAACAAGGCAGAGAACGCAAAGCAAGCCGAAGTGCAGGCGAACAAGCCCCACATCGTCCTCATCGTCGCCGACCAGCACCGGGGCGATGCCATGAACTGTATGGGAAATCATGCAGTAGTTACCCCCAACATGGATGCGCTGGCACAAGATGGAACTCTTTTTATGAACGGCTACTCCTCCACACCGAGCAGCACGCCTGCACGTGCGGGACTACTCACCGGATTCTCGCCTTGGCACCATGGCATGCTGGGCTATGGCAGGGTAGGCAGTTGCTACCGCTACGAGATGCCCGCAATGCTGAAAGAACTGGGGTATTTCACCTTCGGCATCGGCAAGATGCACTGGTTTCCACAGAAAGCCCTGCACGGTTTCCACGGCACGCTGGTGGACGAGAGCGGACGTGTGGAGAGCGACGACTTTGTGAGCGACTACCGCCTGTGGTTCCAGATGCAGGCACCCGGAAGAGATCCGGATGCTACAGGTATCGGATGGAATGCGCATGGAGGAGGGGTGTATCGCCTGCCCGAAGCACTTCACCCCACGGCATGGACCGGACAGATGGCATGCGAGATGATACGAAACTATGACAAGGGAAGCGGTGAACCGCTCTTCCTGAAAGTCTCCTTTGCACGTCCGCACAGTCCGTACGACCCGCCGCAGAGGCTGATGGAGCAGTATGAAGGAAAGGATGTGCCTGCACCTGCCGTAGGCGAATGGTGCAAGGACAAGGAGTATGCCTCGCCCCGTGACGTGGCTACGGCCGAGAAGGACGCTGCTTTCGGCAATTTCGGCGAGGAGTATGCCAAAGAGTCGCGCAGGTACTACTATGCCAATGTGACGTTTGTGGACGAAGAGGTAGGAAAAGTGGTCCGGGCGCTGAAAGAGAAAGGTATGTACGACAACGCACTTATCTGTTATGTGTCGGATCATGGAGACATGCTGGGCGACCATCACCACTGGCGCAAGACCTATCCCTATGAGGGATCGGCGCATGTGCCCTACATCGTGAAGTGGCCTGCGGCGTGCGGCTTCGAGAAGGGAGGCAAGGTGGAAGCTCCGGTAGAACTGAGAGACCTGTTGCCCACTTTCCTCGACATGGCAGGAGGCAAGGTGCCTGAAGACATGGACGGACGCTCGCTGGCAACACTGATGAAAGGCGGAAACAACGGGTGGCGCAAGTACATAGATCTGGAGCACTCCACGTGCTATAGCCCCGATAATTATTGGTGTGCGCTGACCGATGGAAAAATCAAGTACGTATGGCGTTTCCATACGGGCGAGGAAGAGCTGTTCGACCTGACGAAGGACCCGCAGGAGCTGAGGAATGTGGCGAAAGAGAAGAAATACGCTGCACGGTTGCGCGAGATGCGCGGCGAGATGGTGAAGCATCTGGCTGAGCGCGGAGAGGAGTTTGTGAAGGACGGGCAGTTGCAGGTACTGAAACGTACGGTGCTTTACAGTCCGTTGTTTCCCGATGAAAATCCGGTAGATACAGGCATCTGAAAAGAGAAAAGGTCTGCGTATGTATGATTTGTTAAGCGAAAGATTTTCAAATGAAAATTCCTTCCGCTTTTTTGTTCTTTATTAAATAGGATGGCATTCAATGATTTTTATTACCTTTAGTCCCGCATTTGAATGGCTTATTATATTTAATCGGAAAATATCATTATGAAAAACAGAACTTTAGTTGTACTGTGTTTCTTTATCTGTACATGGATGGCAGTAAATGCCGCAGAAAATTATAAGTTCAGGACACTCTCGCCCGATGGCGGCTTTTATTACGATGGGGTCAAATCAATAGAGCAGGATAAGGATGGTTTTGTATGGGTAATGATGGACTATGAACTATACCGTTTTGACGGCTACAAGTATAAGAAGTATTACCCTCGTTTTGCAGAAATAGCTCCGACGAAGCGATGGATATTCATCGGTATGGATTCGGATGAGAAAGGTAATCTTTATGTGAATACCAACAACGGGTTATATCGACATGATAGGATATCGGATAAGTTCGAGCGCGTGTTCGGGAACGTCACTTTGTTGAAGATAGATGGCAGGGATAGGCTTTGGGTGAGGCGGGATAATCTCTACGGATTGCCTGATACTATTACCGGTGAAATCCGGATACCCGAATATGACGGGAAGAAAGCGACGTATGTTAATCCGGCTTTTTGTGTGCACAACAAAGATGTGTATACATTCGTCTATAGGCAGGTGTACAGATACAACGAAGCGGAAAATCACTTTAGCTTTTGCATGCGGCTGCCCGGTAAGGGGGGAAACATCCGCTTTGCGCGGGCGCGGGCAGGAAAAATGTGGGTGTATGTGGATAAAGAAGGGCTCTATAAGATTGACTTGTCGTCGTTTGAGATAGAAGAACACAGCAAAGCCTTTACCGGATGTGAGGAGAACGGACTCAGGGAGTTTTATGTAGACCGCAAAGGAAAAGTCTGGCTGGGTACTATGGAAGGACTCTACATCTTCGACTCTGCCACCGGCGCAATGATGGAATACAAACATTCGACAACAGATGCTTTCAGCCTGCCTAACAATTCCGTATGGAAGATTTATGAAGACAGGCAAGGCAATGTATGGATAGGAACTTATTCGGGAAAACTTTGCTACGTGGATATGGAGGAAGGAAATGCTTTTCGTTCCTATCTCGCCGGAAGCAGCGGCTTGAACTATGCACCGGTCAGTGCCTTTGCCGAAGACGAAGATTATCTGTGGATAGGTACCGAAGGCGGAGGCGTGAACCGGATGGACAAGCGGACAGGCGAGTTCCGATTGCTGGCAGACGGACAAAACGTGGTGTCCAACAATATTAAATCGTTGATGATGGACGGAGGACGCAATCTTTGGGTCTCGATGTTCAGAGGCGGTATTGAGGTGTTTGACGGTGGACGCAGGGAAACAGCCCATTATAAACGTGGTCGCGACGGGGCAGGAGAATTGTTGGTGAATGATGTGCGCAAGACGGTGCTCGAAGGAGATTCGGGGCTGTGGGTAGCTTATCAGTATCCGGCACCGAAGATTTCTTATTTTTCTTTCAAGGAAAAGATGTTCAAACACATCAGTCTGGACAGTGTGGGAAATTACGATTATCTGTTTGATATTCTGAAGCAGGGCGAACGGACATTGTGGGCCATCAGTAACGAAGCGCTTTATCGGGTTGACACACTGACCGGGGAGATAAGAAAAGTGCAGCCGGGAGATTCCGAATATTTGGGGCTGTTCACTTTCTGTCTGGATGACAATGGGAATATCTGGATAGGAACTATCGGTAACGGTCTGATAAAGTTCGACACCAACACCTTGGAATTCATCCCGATGAAAGACGCACTGCAGCGGGATGTATATTCCATTTACAGTATCTGTTACAGCGATGGCAAAGTGTGGATGGGAACGGACGACGGGCTATGTTGTTATGATACGGCGAGTGAACGTCTGATGAAGTTCGATAAACGTGAGAATACACAAGGGCAGGTATATTATCCGTTGGCTGTATTGAAGGGTAAGGACGGCAAACTCTATTTCGGAGGTACCAATGGGTTTACGGTGGTAGACCCTGCACGTATATCCTATAACCGTTACAAGCCACGGGCAGTCATATCGGAATTTTTTGTGGATCATGAGCCGGTTCATCCTAAGTATGGTGTGAACGACTCGTTTCATACCATCATGTTGGATTATGATGAATCGAACTTCGGTTTTGAATTTTCGGCGGATAATTACCAGATTCCGGAGAAAAACATGTTCAGGTATAGGCTGAAGGGATATAATGACGGTTGGATTACAGTAGATGCAAGGCAGCGCACGGTGATGTACTCCAAAGTGGCCGCGGGAACCTATTTTTTTGAAGTATGCGCTGCAAACAACGATGGTGTGTGGGGTGAACCTACAGTCATCAAGATAGTGAGGCGCAGAGCTCCTTGGGCAAGCGTGCCTGCTTATTTCTGTTATGTATTGGCATTGCTTGGCATGGCGTATGTGGTTTTCAAGCATTATGCCGAGAAGAAGCGTTTGAAGATGATGCTCTATCAGGAAAATGTGGAACGGGAGAAGAAGGAACAGATACATCAGGCGCAGTTACGCTTTTTTACCAATATATCACATGATTTCCGTACTCCGCTATCGCTGATTATGGCTGCTTTGGACAAACTGCGGCGCGAAGGCCTGAAAGAGTATTATTACCGTATACTGAATGGAAACGTGCAACGACTGTTGAACTTGGTAAACGAACTGATGGACTTCCGAACCGTGGAGAACGGGATGATGAAGTTGGAATTGGAACAGATAGACGTGAACAGTTTCGTGAAAGGTATTGCGGGCGATTTTATGGATTATGCTGCCGAGCGGAGAATTAGTTTCAGGATAGAGTGTGACGACACATTGCCTGCAGAGGTATATGCGGACAAGAATGTGGTGGAGAAAATAGTGATGAACCTATTGAACAATGCCTTCAAATATACGCGCGATGGAGGAAGCATTGTACTGAAGACGACACGCGGTCAAGAGTTTGTATCGCAGTGGACCGGCTACTACAAGGTGGGCGACTGCATAAAGGATGCTTTCTCCATCGTGGTGAGTGATACGGGTGTAGGTATCTCGGGTGAGTCGATAAGCAGTGTATTCGAGAGATTTTATAAGGTGAACACCGTGAATACCGATTCGCATCTGGGAACGGGTATCGGGCTGGCGTTGGTGAAGAGTTTGGTTTTGTTGCAGAAAGGCTGCGTATCCATATATAGTGAACGGGAGAAAGGTACGGATATGGTGGTGTGCCTGCCTATGGATAGCAGCGTGTTTGGCGAGTCAGATTTTGCCCAACGGAAGTCAGGCGGTATATCCGGAAGTTCTGCTGTTCTACCTACGGTAAGCGAGACACAGGAAAACGCGAAAGGATCGGAACAGGAAACGGTACCTCCTAGCGCTAGGAAAATTCTAATAGTAGAGGACAATACGGATTTAAGGGGGCTGATTGCGGAAGCCTTGTCGGACGAATTCCAAGTGATGCAGGCGAGTGACGGTATAGAGGCATTGAGACTGATGGAGGATTTGGAGTTCGATTTGGTGATAAGCGACATCATGATGCCGCACAAGGACGGAGTATCTTTATGCAATGACATTAAGGGCAATGTAAATACTTCGCACATTCCGGTGATTCTGTTAACGGCAAAGACCAGCTTGGAGAGTAAGATTGAGGGAGCGGATTCCGGTGCGGATCTCTATTTTGAAAAACCGATAGACTTGACTTATCTGAAGCTTTCGATACAAAATGTATTTAAAAATCGGCAGCAACTGAAGGAGCATTATGCCAAAAACTATTATGCTGACAGCGGTGAGTTGGCGACCAATGAACAAGACAATAAGTTTTTGAAGCAACTGGTGGCATTTATAGACGAGCACATGGATCGGTCGGACATGGATGTGAACCTGATAGCGGAAGAACTGATGATGAGCCGGAGCAAGCTTTATACGAAAGTGAAAAGCCTGACAGGAAAATCGGTCGTGGAATTTGTGTTGAACTGCCGGTTGCGCAAGGCGGCGAAACTGATTATAGAAGAGAACATGACCATGCGTGAGATAATGATTCAAGTAGGCATCGAGAGCCAGGCCTATTTTACGAACTCATTCAAAAAAGTATTTGGCGAAACGCCTACGTCCTTTGCTAATAAGCACAAAAAGAAGGGATAAGAGCAATTTGGATAAAAGAAATAGCGAATAGAGAAAGATGCTGAGAGCGGAAAGGGCTTCCTTTGCAAAGACTTTTAAACTTGATAGCATGAGAAAGATTTTACGGCCATTTGTTCTGTTTTTATTGTTGGCGGGAGCCGGAGCGGCGACCGCCCAAGTGCAACCACATCTTTTACCTGCCGAGCAGGAGATTTCATTGAAGTATGGTGCCGGGCGTCTGGGCAAACGTCAGGATGCGGATATGAAAAGATTCCGCGACAATCGTCTGGGAGCTTTCATCCATTGGGGGCTTTATGCCATTTCCGGTGGTGAATGGAACGGAGAAATGTATGGAGGTGCCGCCGAATGGCTGAAAGCGTGGGCCAAGGTTCCGGCAGACGAGTGGCTTAAACTCATGAAACAATGGAATCCTACGAAGTTTAATCCGAAAGCTTGGGCAAAGATGGCGAAAAAGATGGGCGTGAAGTATGTCAAGATTACAACGAAGCACCATGAGGGGTTCTGCCTCTGGCCAAGCAAATATACACAATATACAGTAGCGCAAACACCTTATAAAAAAGATATATTGGGAGAAATGGTAAAAGCCTATAATGACGAAGGTATTGATGTGCATTTCTATTTTTCGGTGTTGGACTGGAGTCATCCGGATTATCGGTATGACATCAAGTCGGAAGAGGATGAGATTGCTTTTGCCCGCTTTCTGGAATTCACGGACAATCAGTTGAAAGAACTTGCCACTCGTTATCCTACGGTGAAGGATTTCTGGTTTGACGGTACATGGGATGGCAGCATCAAGAAGAACGGCTGGTGGACGGCTCATGTAGAACAGATGCTAAAAGAGATGTTGCCGGGCGTGACGGTCAATAGCCGTCTGCGTGCCGATGACTATGGCAAGCGCCATTTCGACAGTAACGGACATCTGATGGGAGATTATGAGTCTGCTTATGAGCGTCGCTTGCCCGATCCGGTGAAGGACCTGAAGGTGACCCGTTGGGATTGGGAGGCATGTATGACGGTGCCCGAAAATCAGTGGGGATATCACAAAGACTGGTCCTTGAGTTATGTCAAGACTCCTTTGGAAGTGCTCGAGCGTATTGTACATGCAGTTTCCATGGGTGGAAACATGGTTGTGAATTTCGGTCCTCAACCCGACGGTGATTTTCGTTCGGAAGAGAAAGAACTGGCTGATGCCATCGGACGCTGGATGAGCGTCAACGGTGAGTGTATTTATGGCTGCGACTATGCGGGTTGGGACAAGCAGGCTTGGGGGTATTACACCCGTAAAGGCAAAGAAGTATATATGGTTGTTTTCAATTCTCCCTATTCAAGGCATCTGGTGGTGAAAACACCGAAAGATGTTAAGATAACGAAAGCTGTGGTATTGAATGGCAAGGAAGTTGGTGTGAAAGAAACCGCTCGCAATGAATATAATGTGGATATGCCTGCAAAAGATTCCGGTGCCCCTTTTGTCATCAAATTGCAAATAGAAGATAACACCAATGCTGCCGATAAGTATCGCGAAGCGTTGACGTGATTTGTTGCTTGCAGACATGATTTCTAACTTTTAATTTTTATATTTTCTATGATGAGGAAGTTGTTTCTTTTAATATCTCTCTTCTTGCTGTATGCAGTAGAGGCGGATGCTTGGAGAGTTTTTGACAAGGTTGCCGTGAAATCCGTAATGAAGCGTGTGGCCGACTGGCAGATAGCCAATCCTAATAAAGGGGCGGAACATGACGACTTGGACTGGACGCATGCAGCTTTGTATATGGGCATGGTGGACTGGGCCGAACTGACAGAGAAGGAAGATGCTGACGACTCTTATTTCCAATGGTTGCTCCGCATTGGAAAGCGTAATCATTTCCAGGTAGGGAAGTGGATGTATCATGCTGACTTTATTGCCGTAGGACAGCCTTTTATCGACCTTTATTCTAAATATGGCAATAAGAAGATGATTGCTCCCGTAATGGCTCGTGCCAACTGGGTAGTGGAAAATCCGGCTGAAGTAGCGCTGGCACTGGATTACGGTAAACTGGAAACTCTGGATCGTTGGTCTTGGTGTGATGCATTGTTTATGGCTCCCCCCGTATATGCCAAACTGTATGCGTTGACCAAGGACAAGCGTTATCTGGATTTCTTGAACAAGGAGTACAAGGCTACCTACGACCATTTATATGACAAGGAGGAACGATTGTTTTACCGCGACCGTCGGTATTTTGATAAACGCGAAGCCAATGGCAAGAAAGTGTTTTGGGGACGTGGAAACGGTTGGGTATTGGGAGGACTGGCCGAGATTTTGCAGGCACTTCCCAGAGAGGAGTCTTCGCGAGCTTTCTATCAGGAACTGTTTGTAGAATTGGCCACTCGTGTGGCTGGTTTGCAGAGTCCGGATGGTTATTGGCACGCCAGTTTGCTTGACCCTTCATCTTATCCTTCTCCGGAAACAAGCGCCACGGGCTTCATTGTTTACGCTCTTGCCTATGGTGTGAATGAAGGTCTGCTTGATAAGAAGGCATTCATGCCTGTCATCAAGAAGGGATGGAAAGCATTGGTTGATGCTGTGGAGCCGGATGGTAAACTGGGCTATGTGCAGCCTATCGGTGCCGACCCGCGCAAAGTGACGAGGGACATGACCGAAGTATATGGAGTAGGAGCATTCTTGTTGTCGGGATGCCAGATTTATAAAATGTCGGAGAAATAAATCGGTGATGATTGAAATGATGAAGAAACGTTTATCTATTGTTTATATCTTTATATTCCTGGTCGGCAGCTTCTGCAAAATGAGTGCCCGTGAAGTGACGCTATTCAATGACGGTTGGGAATTTAAGAAAGGCCCGTTCTCCAAAGAAGCCATGCAGGCTGCCGTGAAGTGGAATGCCGGCTGGCAGGAAGTGACCCTTCCTCATACTTGGAATGCAGACGACATGCAGAAGAAGGTATCCGCCTTTTATGAAGGAGTGGGGTATTACCGGAAAAAGTGCATCTTTCCCGAAAGCATGAAGGGCAAGCGTCTCTTCCTTCGTTTCGAGGGAGTGGGTTCATGTGCGGAAGTCTACGTCAACGGCTACTTGACAGGAACGCACAAGGGGGCTTATTCCGCCTTTGTATGTGAGATTGGCTCGCAGGTTAAGTTCGGCGAGGAGAATGAAATTATAGTAAAAGCCGATAATACGGCACGTCCTGATGTTATTCCTGTCAATCATGTTCTGTTTGGTGTTTACGGAGGGATTTACCGTCCTGTATGGCTGGTGATAACGGAACCTTGCGGCATTGTTGTCAATGACTGTGCTTCGTCCGGTGTATATATCACCCAGAAGAATGTATCGAAACAGTCTGCCGAAGTGAATGTAAAAGTGAAGGTGGATAACGCAACGCTGGCTCCCGTACCGTTGGTTTTGGAGAACGTCATTTACGATGGAAGCGGCAAGTTGGTGAAAAAGCATAATCAGGCTTTTGAACTGACTCCACAGGGAGTGCAAAGTTATTCCTCACAATTTAAGTTGAGCAATCCTCATTTGTGGCAGGGACGTGAAGATCCTTATCTCTATAAGGTCGTTTCACGCCTTTTGCAGAACGGACGTGTGCTGGACGAGGTTGTCCAGCCGTTGGGACTTCGTAAGTATGAGGTGGTGGCAGGCAAGGGATTTTTCTTGAATGGAAAGAAATATCCCATGTACGGTGTGACCCGTCATCAGGATTGGTGGGGACTGGGCAGTGCCTTGACCAACAAAGAGCATGATTTTGATTTGGCACAGATTATGGATATCGGAGCGACTACCGTCCGTTTTGCGCACTATCAGCAGTCTGATTATATTTATTCACGTTGTGATACGTTGGGACTGGTTATTTGGGCGGAGATTCCTTTTGTCAACCGGGTGACCGGACAAGAGTGGGACAATGCGCATCAGCAGATGCGTGAACTGGTACGCCAGAGTTTCAATCACCCTTCCATTTATGTGTGGGGCATTCATAATGAAGTCTATCATCCACATGGTTATACGGCGGCTCTTACGCAATCCGTCCACGACCTTTGCAAGCTGGAAGACCCTGATCGTTATACCGTATCGGTGAACGGTTATGGTAACGTCGGTCATCCGGTCAATCAAAATGCGGATATACAAGGCATGAATCGTTATTTCGGCTGGTACGAAAGGAAAATACAGGATATAAAACCTTGGATAGAGAAGATGGAAAAAGAGTATCCTTGGCAACGCCTGATGTTGACGGAGTATGGCGCGGATGCCAATATCGCCCACCAGACGGAAATCTTGGGTGATGCCCTGAACTGGACAAGCCCTTTCTATCCGGAAACATTCCAGACCAAGACCCATGAATATCAATGGAGTGTTATTGCGCAGCACCCCTATATCACCGCTTCCTATTTGTGGAATATGTTCGACTTTGCGGTTCCTACTTCGAAAAGAGGCAGTGTAGATGCGCGCAACATGAAGGGGATGATGACTTTCGACCGTAAAATTAAAAAAGATTCTTATTTTTGGTATAAGGCCAATTGGAGCAAGGAACCGGTGCTTTACATGACGCAACGCCGGAATGTGCTGCGTGAGAGAAAAGAAACTTCCGTTACTGTGTATTCCAATATCGGCACTCCCAAGGTATATCTCAATGACCGGGAATTATCGGGTATTCGGAAAGGATATACTGATGTGCATTATGTCTTTGACAAGGTGTTGCTGAACGACGGCAAGAATGTGTTGCGGGCTGTTGTCACTTGGCAAGGTAGAGAATATGTGGATGAGATGGAATGGGAGTATCGCGGGGAATGTAACCGCGAAGCGGACTTCTTTGAACACAAAAAAGAACATGGGAGTTGGTAAGTCTTTGAATGAAATTGTATGATGAATTATTTTTTATTTGTATGATTTGGCTGAACGGTGTAGCCTTGCCGAACTGGGAATGTTTTCTATGGACATGTTGTTTATACAATTCCTGAAGATGAGAAGGCGGCAGAAGAAAAGACTGCAGCTTTCACCGCCAAACTGAGGGAGCAAGGAGCCAAAGAATGGGCTGAATAATCAATTCTTTCTAACCCGATTAATATATAAAGTTTAATTTTGTAGCAAGTAAATAAGCCAAGGAGTTGTCAGTCGATGCCGTGAGGTAATAGGTTGATAAGTTCTCCTTGGCTTTGTTGTATTATGTATATGTTTGGTTTCGATATTTACGATTGAGGGCTATTTTCCTTACGATTGTTTATGTTTATCTCATTTTTTTCTTTAATTTGTTTGGATATTATAAAAAAGCCCTTACCTTTGCAGCACGTTTGAATCAAAAAAGAAGAATTAAGTTATGAATTTGCATACATCTATTAACCTGGCAGTCCTGCATATTATTCGCGTCGTGGTGGTGGCATCAAGAGCGTGAGAAAGGTTATGTATGTATTTGTACGTTAGAAGATAATTTATTAAGCCTTTCTCACTATGGTGGGAGAGGCTTTTTCATTAAAAGGAGATTTGAAGATGAAGCATCAGTTACGCAGCTCGTTCAGCACACAAGGTCGCCGCATGGCGGGAGCTCGTGCATTGTGGACGGCCAATGGTATGAAGAAAGAACAGATGGGTAAGCCCATTATCGCTATAGTCAATTCGTTTACACAATTCGTCCCCGGGCATGTGCACCTGCACGAAATAGGCCAGCTTGTAAAGGGGGAGATTGAAAAGCTGGGATGTTTTGCTGCGGAGTTCAATACGATTGCCATTGACGACGGTATCGCTATGGGGCACGACGGTATGCTTTATTCCCTGCCTTCAAGGGATATTATTGCCGATAGTGTGGAGTATATGGTAAATGCCCATAAGGCAGATGCTATGGTTTGCATCAGTAACTGTGACAAGATTACTCCGGGGATGCTGATGGCGGCTATGAGGCTGAATATACCGACTGTATTTGTTTCAGGCGGTCCGATGGAAGCCGGGGAATGGAACGGACAACATTTGGATTTGATTGATGCCATGATTAAATCTGCTGATGAAAGTGTGGGCGATAAAGAGGTGGCACAGATTGAGCAACATGCCTGCCCCACTTGCGGATGCTGCTCAGGCATGTTTACTGCTAATTCCATGAATTGCCTGAATGAAGCGATTGGATTGGCACTGCCCGGTAACGGCACGATTGTAGCCACTCACGAAAATCGCAAGAAACTGTTTGAGGATGCAGCCAAGTTGATTGTAGAGAATGCCTTTAGATATTATGAAGAGGGGGATGAGAGCGTACTCCCGCGCAGTATTGCTACCCGCGAGGCATTTTTGAATGCCATGACCCTGGATATTGCTATGGGGGGGTCTACTAATACGGTACTTCATTTGCTGGCTGTGGCTCACGAAGCCGGAACAGATTTTAAGATGGACGACATTGACATGCTCTCCCGCAAGACTCCCTGCTTATGCAAGGTGGCCCCCAATACCCAAAAGTATCATGTACAGGACGTTAACCGTGCCGGTGGCATCATTGCCATCATGGATGAGCTTGCCAAGGGCGGACTGGTAGATACGAATGTACGCCGTGTGGATGGGATGACGTTGGCAGAGGCAATCAATCGGTATAGTATTACCAGCCCTGATGTATGTAAAGAAGCAATCAAGAAATACTCCAGTGCGGCAGCCGGAAAGTTCAATCTGGTACTTGGTTCACAACATGCGTCTTATCAGGAACTCGATACAGACCGTGCGACCGGTTGTATCCGCGATTTGGAACATGCATACAGCAAGGATGGCGGTCTGGCGGTTTTGAAGGGAAATATAGCTCAGGACGGTTGCGTTGTCAAAACTGCCGGTGTAGACGAGAGTATCTGGAAATTTACGGGACCGGCGAAGGTTTTCGACTCACAAGATGCGGCTTGCGACGGTATTCTGGGTGGAAAGGTGGTCAGTGGAGACGTCGTCGTCATCACTCACGAGGGCCCGAAAGGCGGACCGGGTATGCAGGAGATGCTTTATCCTACTTCTTATATCAAATCCCGCCATCTGGGTAAGGAATGTGCATTGATTACCGACGGGCGTTTCAGTGGCGGTACTTCCGGACTGAGCATCGGACATGTTTCTCCCGAAGCGGCTGCCGGTGGTAATATCGGCAAGATTAAGGATGGGGATATTATCGAGATTGATATACCGAACCGTTCTATCAATGTGAAGTTGACGGATGAAGAGCTTGCTGCGCGTCCTATGGCTCCGGTGACTCGTAATCGTGAAGTTTCCAAAGCATTGAAAGCATATGCCAGTATGGTGAGCTCTGCTGACAAAGGGGCTGTGAGGCTGATTGATTAAAAGCCCCCCTTTCCGAAAGCGAGGGGAGGAGAGAATGAAACAAATTTTTCAAGCTACTATTGAGCTTTTAAATATAATGAATAGATAAAGTATGGCTGATAATAATAAAAAGAGTAACTTTTCCTCCCTCTCCCAAGGAGAGGGTCGGGGTGAGGCTCTAATAACAGGCGCAGAAGCATTGATGCGCTCTCTGGAGCATCAGGGAGTAAAGACTATTTTCGGTTATCCGGGAGGGAGCATCATGCCGGTATTCGATGCCTTATACGACCACCGGAAGGAATTGAACCATATCCTGGTTCGCCATGAACAAGGAGCCACCCATGCGGCGCAAGGCTTTGCACGTGTGTCGGGCGAGGTTGGCGTTTGTCTGGTTACCAGTGGACCAGGTGCTACCAATACTATCACGGGCATTGCAGATGCCATGATTGACAGTACGCCTATCGTTGTCATTGCCGGCCAGGTAGGGACGAACTTCTTGGGTACGGATGCATTTCAGGAAGTGGACTTGGTAGGCATTACTCAGCCTATCACGAAATGGAGTTACCAGATTCGTCGTGCAGAAGATGTGGCCTGGGCAGTGGCACGTGCTTTCTATGTGGCAAAGAGCGGACGTCCGGGACCGGTCGTGCTGGATTTTGCTAAAAACGCCCAAGTGGAGAAAACAGAATATGCGCCTACTAAGGTGGACTATGTCCGTAGCTATCTTCCCGTTCCCGAAATGAAGCCGGAGGCCATACGGCAGGCCGCTGAATTAATAAATGGTGCGGAACGGCCTTTGGTGCTGGTAGGGCAAGGCGTGGAGCTGGGAGAAGCCCAGCAAGAGCTCCGTGCTTTCATTGAGAAAGCCGGGATGCCTGCAGGATGCACTTTATTGGGACTTTCCGCCTTGCCTACTGACCATCCTTTGAACAAAGGAATGCTCGGTATGCACGGTAATCTGGGACCCAATATCAATACCAATAAATGTGATGTCCTTATTGCCGTAGGCATGCGCTTTGACGACCGTGTGACGGGTAAACTGGAGACATATGCCAAGCAGGCGAAGATTATCCATTTCGATATTGACCCTGCCGAAATAGATAAGAATGTAAAGACCGATGTTGCTGTCCTGGGCGATTGCAAAGAAACACTGGCTGCCGTTACCCAATTGCTGAAACCTGCCAACCATCAGGAATGGATTGACAGCTTCCGGCAATACGAGGAAGTGGAAGAGGAAAAGGTAATCCGTCCGGAGTTACATCCGGCAGGAAAAGCGCTAAGCATGGGTGAGGTGGTGTGTGCTGTGAGTGAGGCTACCCATAACGAGGCGATATTGGTGACTGATGTCGGTCAGAATCAGATGATGTCTGCTCGTTATTTCAAATACAGCAAGGAACGTAGCATTGTTACTTCCGGTGGCCTGGGTACTATGGGCTTCGGCCTTCCGGCAGCTATCGGTGCCACTTTTGGACGTCCGGACCGCACGGTATGCGTATTCATGGGAGACGGCGGCTTGCAGATGAACCTGCAGGAAATGGGCACCATCATGGAACAAAAGGCTCCGGTAAAGATGATTCTGTTGAACAATAACTTCTTGGGCAATGTTCGTCAATGGCAGGCGATGTTCTTCAATCGGCGTTATTCGTTTACTCCGATGATGAATCCGGATTATATGAAGATTGCTTCGGCGTATGATATTCCTGCACGCAGGGTAATGACCCGTGAGGAGCTGGCCAAGGCGATAGACGAGATGATAGCAACCGACGGACCGTTTCTGCTCGAAGCTTGTGTGGAGGAAGAGGGGAATGTGATGCCGATGACGCCTCCGGGGGGGGCGGTCAATCAGATGTTGCTGGAATGCTGAAGTCATGCGGAATTAAAGAATTTACTCTATCTATGGATAAAAAACTATATACAATTATTGTTCATTCGGAAAACTTTGCCGGTTTGCTGAATCAGGTGACGGCTGTGTTTACTCGTCGGCAGATAAACATCGAGAGTCTGAATGTATCGGCCTCCTCCATCAAGGGGGTGCATAAATATACCATTACTGCTTGGACGGACAAGGATACCATTGAAAAGGTGACCAAGCAGATTACCAAGAAAATAGATGTGTTGCAAGCTCATTATTTCACGGATGACGAAATCTATCAGCACGAGATTGCCCTCTATAAGATAACAACCCCTACGCTGGAAGAAAAACCGGAGGTGTCCAAAGTAATTCGTAAGTACAATGCCCGTATCGTGGAGGTGAATGCTGTATTTGCTATTGTAGAGAAGAATGGCATGAGTGAGGAAATAACCAACCTTTATGAGGAGTTGCGCCGGTTGGATTGCGTACTTCAGTTCGTCCGTTCGGGTCGCGTAGCCATTACGACCAGCTGCTTTGAGCGTGTCAATGAATATCTGGCAGACCGTGAAGCAAAATATCGTCAAAGTAAACAACAGGAGTCATGATGAGCGGGAACAATAAGATAGGTACCTACAAGTTCGTTGCCGAACCGTTTCATGTCGACTTTACCGGACGGCTGACAATGGGAGTATTGGGTAACCATTTGTTGAATTGTGCGGGTTTCCATGCCAGCGACCGCGGTTTTGGCATCGCGACTCTAAACGAGGACAATTACACTTGGGTATTGTCACGCTTGGCGGTCGAACTGGATGAGATGCCTTATCAATACGAAGATTTTTCCATTCAGACTTGGGTGGAGAATGTCTATCGCCTTTTTACAGACCGTAATTTCGCTATCCTTGATAAGGAGGGCAAGAAGATTGGATACGCACGTTCCGTTTGGGCGATGATTAGCATGAATACCCGTAAGCCGGCGGATTTGTTGACTCTTCATAGTGGCAGCATTGTAGATTATGTTTGCGATGAGCCTTGCCCGATTGAAAAACCTTCGCGGATAAAGGTGGCCTCAAAAGAACCGGCTGCTGCTTTGGTGGCCAAATACAGTGATATTGACATTAACGGGCATGTGAACAGCATCCGTTACATCGAGCACATCCTTGATTTGTTTCCGATAGAGATGTATAGGGAGAGGCGCATTCGTCGTTTTGAGATGGCATATGTAGCCGAAAGCTATTATGGAGATGAGTTGACTTTGTTTATGGATGATGCCGGTGAGGGTGTTTATGATGTGGAGGTGAAAAAGAATGGCAGCGAAGTGGTTTGTCGTTCTAAAGTGATATTTACAGAGAAATAAATAAGTTTATCAACGTTGGCGTAAGCCACAAATAAAAATTAAAACAAAAAATGGCACAATTGAATTTTGGCGGTGTTATTGAGAATGTAATGACCCGCGAAGAATTTCCTTTGGAAAAAGCACGTGAGATTTTGAAAGATGAAACAATTGCAGTAATCGGTTATGGCGTACAAGGTCCGGGTCAGGCTTGCAACTTGCGTGATAATGGTTTCAATGTGATTGTAGGACAACGTCCGGGCAAGACATACGAAAAGGCTGTGGCTGACGGATGGGTGCCGGGTGAGACTTTGTTTGGCATCGAAGAGGCTTGCCAGAAGGGTACTATCGTCATGTGTCTGTTGTCTGATGCAGCTGTAATGTCTGTATGGCCGATTATCAAACCTTACTTGACTCCCGGAAAGGCTCTTTACTTCTCTCATGGTTTTGCTATTACCTGGAACGACCGTACCGGCGTGGTTCCTCCTAAAGATATTGATGTTATTATGGTTGCTCCCAAAGGTTCCGGTACTTCACTCCGTACCATGTTCCTTGAGGGGCGTGGCTTGAACTCATCATATGCCGTCTATCAGGATGCTACGGGCCAGGCTTTTGACAAGACGATTGCACTGGGTATCGGTATCGGCTCGGGATATTTGTTCGAGACAACTTTCATCCGCGAGGCCACTTCCGACCTGACCGGTGAACGCGGTTCTTTGATGGGGGCTATTCAGGGATTACTGTTGGCCCAGTATGAAGTATTGCGCGAAAACGGTCATACTCCTTCTGAAGCATTCAATGAAACTGTGGAAGAGTTGACTCAATCTTTGATGCCATTGTTTGCCAAGAATGGTATGGACTGGATGTATGCCAACTGTTCTACTACGGCACAGCGTGGTGCGCTGGATTGGATGACTCCGTTCCACGATGCCGTCAAGCCGGTTGTACAGAAATTGTATGCAAGCGTGAAGTCGGGCAACGAAGCTCAGATTTCTATCGACAGCAATTCCAAGCCGGATTATCGTGAGAAGCTGAATGCAGAATTGAAAGCCTTGCGTGAAAGTGAAATGTGGCAGACTGCTGTTACTGTTCGCAAACTTCGTCCGGAAAACAATTAATCAGCTTTATATAATAGGTGAAATCCCCTCTTCGGTGTTGTTTCATACCGGAGGGGGGGATTTCTTTATCATTGATTTCCTGTGTTTTGAATAAACTCCAACAGTTTCCGGTAAAAACCGTGATGTTTCAGTGTCTCTGCCTCTCCCAATATCACCAGCTTCATGCGTGCCCGGGTGATGGCTACGTTCATTCTCCTTAAATCATTCAGGAATCCTATCTGCCCTTCTTCGTTGGCGCGGACAAGGCTGACGAAGATAACATCGCGTTCTTGTCCCTGAAAGCCGTCCACCGTATTCACGGTGAGCAGGCTGTGATAAGGTTTGAGTGAACCGTCTGTCTTTATCTTGTTGCGAAGATATTGCACTTGTGCCTTGTAAGGGGAGATGATACCGAAGTCTATTTTTTCTTCCAGGATGCGGCTGCCACCGATACGGTTGATGTAGATTTTCAATTCTGACAGGAGCAGGTCTGCTTCTGCCTTATTGATGCGCCCGAAAGTCTCTCCCACGAATTCTTCTTTGAAATCCATTTCGGAGGTGTCAATCCAATGGATAGGCGTATCCCAGTCCAGGATGCCCCGGTAACGCACTTCGGGAGCGGCTTCCAATTCGCCATTGTAAAACCATTGGGAAGGAAATTTCATAATCTCCTCGTGCATGCGGTATTGCATTTTCAGCAAAGAGACAACGGCAGGCTTGTTGGACACCACTTTCTCCATCAATGTCCGTTCCAGACCTCCACGGGCGGCTTCGTAGCATTTTATGGTAGGCGGAAGTTGGCAGTGGTCACCCGCCAACACCACGCGGTCTGCCTTTCGGATAGCTATCCAGCAGGCGGCCTCTAAGGCCTGGGCCGCTTCATCAATGAAAAGAGTACCGAAACGGCGTCCGCCTAGCAATCGGTGGTTGCTGCTTACCAGTGTGGAGGCAATGACATGTGCATTGTCAAAAAGTTCTGCGTTGATTTGTATTTCCAATGTGGTGGCGCGGTCGCGCAAGCGGCTCATACGACTGCGCACGCCTTCGCGTTCGTCATAACTGCCGCGGCGGGCACGGCTGCCCAGTTCACGTAGGTTTTTCCGGATGCTCCACAGTTCCGGATAAAGCGGATGATTCTCGAAACGACGCTCGTAGGTAAAGGAAAGCATCTTGTCGTTGACACGGGTCGGATTGCCGATACGCAGGACATTGACGCCGCGGTCTACCAGTTTTTCCGAAATCCAGTCGACGGCAGTATTGCTTTGGGCACATACCAGTACCTGCGGTTCACGGTGCAGGGTCTCGTAGATGGCTTCTACTAGGGTGGTAGTTTTTCCGGTTCCCGGAGGGCCGTGCACAATGGCCACGTCGCGGGCACACAGCACTTTGTTTACAGCTGTCTCCTGCGTGGAGTTCAGCCAGGGAAACCGTACGGGATAGAGCTCTCGGAAACCGGCTTTCGAGGTTCCCAGCAATATGTCCCGCAATTGGGCCAGGCGGCTGCCTTTGGAGCGTAACGTATCTTCCAAGGCTTCGAACATGGTCCGATAGGATGTTTCGTCGAAATAAAGTTGCACGCCGAGGTGGTCTGCTTCCTGCACTTCCATAACGGCACCGGCTCCGGGCATTATCGCTACCATCCGTGTCTCGTCGGCATAGCTTACGGTAGCGGTGAAGTTCATATAGGTTATTTTCTCATCGGCAGACTGGCGGAAAAAACATATGGGACGACCGAACTCAAAATTATGTTCTATATCTGTATTTTCTGTGTGCGTAATTTCTATTACTAATTGATTCAGTGAATTATAGTAACTTCGTCCCGGAGTGGCAGGATACCAGCAAAGTCCCCGTCTCACTTTCCGGGCAATCCCCATGTTTTCGGTTTGGCGTTTGAATTCCTCTTTTTCGTATTCGTATTCCATGCGCAGCAAAAGTTGTTGCTGCTGGAGGTGAATAATAGGACTATTTGAATCTTGTTCCTTCATGGCTGCAAAGGTAATCATTCTTCGCTTTCAATGGAAAAAATGCTTTGTTTAGTTAAACTATTCCGCCATCTGCGGGAAATCTTCACCCGATTGCCTGGCATGGTTCGTATTGTAGGTAAGGAACGGTAAGAATTAAAGTTGTATCTTTTAAATCGTTCCCTCACGGAGAAAAAATCGTTCCATCATGGTGGAACGATTTTTTCTCCGTGAGGGAACGATATTTACTCCATGAAGGAACGATTTGATTTTCCTATCTCTGCTGCTAAATCTTTGAAGGATTCAGAATTATGTACGGCTATAAATGAATTTGAATATGATTGTCAATGAAAATCAGCGTATTACAACTATTTTGAATGTTAATAAATCCATAGGAATTTAATTCAACGCACTTTTGGTTGTGCAAAAACGTTATACTTGCACAACGATATTTTGAAATGCACAACCACCTATGGAAA
>Ga0073908_1000677_pt1 | contig 55405 bp, 61 predicted proteins | sample MucameincwithD2O_FD_65484 | JGI IMG/M metagenome (GOLD analysis project Ga0073908, IMG submission 65484) | Mouse cecum microbial communities from Vienna, Austria - Mucus amended microcosms incubated with D2O | ecosystem: Host-associated > Mammals > Digestive system > Large intestine > Cecum... | reverse complement strand
GATGGACATGCCGTGTGGAGAGACGAGATTTTATCAGGTAAACGCAGAGGACCGTATCTATATTCAAGCGGTCCGGTGTACGATGGGGAGGACCCGACCATTCCGGATAATACAAATGTGATTATTCGGACCGAGGAAGATGTGGAGGAGGCAATCCGGTACACAAAAGGCCTGGGATTTCTCTGGATGAAAACATACCCTTCCATTGAGCCGGCGTTATATCAATATCTGATGAGCCGGTGTAGGGAAGAAAAGCTTCCGATGTGCGGACATATGACAAAGCGTATGGACCATAAGATTCTGGCAGATCAAGGATATGTCTGCTGCGAGCATACAAGTTCACTACCCTCAGACCCGGAAGTGATCGCCTATCTTGCGGAGTGCGGAATGTGGTTCTGTCCGACGCATGTAGTTTGCGAGACGCTGCCAGATTATGTGTGGAACGGAAAACAGCTGAAAGATCTGCCGCATTATGAAGATTTGCCGTCATGTGTACGGGAAAAATGGGAGGCAGAAAACGAGGTAATTATCCAGAATTATCGCAAGCTGAACGTACATCCCGACTTTCAGACAATTATAGACCGGGGGACCGCTTTCCTGAAGCATTCGGACCGTGTCATGGCCGGAACTGATTGTCCGTATCCCGGTATTATTCCCGGAATTGCAATGCCAGAGGAGCTGGAGAAGCTTGTAAAGGTCTATGACATGACCGTTTATGACGCATTGCGTGCGGCGACCGTAAATCCGGCGGAGCATATCGGTATTGCCGGAGAAAAAGGCAGAATTTTGCAGGGAATGGATGCTGACGTGATTGTGCTTGACGGCAATCCGCTCGAGGCGATCGGAAATATCAGAAAGATTCGTTTTGTTTTCCAGGGGAAACAGTATTGGAGCAATGAAATGTTGCAGGGATTCCTGAAAGAAGCAGGCAGGCTGAAACAGGAGGAAATTGAGATTATCACAACAAGGGAAGGGAAGCCGCTGTTCTAATGTGAGGGCATGCGTGCAGTAGAACAAACCTGAAAGAAATAGACCAATCATACAGAAAAGAATATACTGAAAAACGACCATGAGAGGAGATTTGTGATGAAGAAGACACTTACTTTACTGGCAGCAATTTGCGGACTTTCGATGTTCGCATCTTTTAGCGCGTATGCGCAGGAGGGAAAAACAGATATTATAATCGCTGTTGATGCAGACGTTGAGACATTGCATCCGACGGATTTCTCCACCACTGTGGAAATGACAGTTCTGAATCAGATTTATGACACACTGCTGTATGTCAACCCGGATGGAAGTGAAGATCCGGAACCGAGAATTGCCGAGAGTTATGAAATCAGTGAGGATGGTCTGGACTATACCTTTAAGATCAGAGATGACGTGACCTTCCATGACGGTACCCCTGTGACCGTGGACGATGTGGTATTTTCGATTGAGATGTACAAGGCTTCTCAGTATCAGGGCTCTCAGATTTCAGTGCTGAGCAGTGTGGAAGCAGTGGATGATAGCACAGTAGTCTGCCATCTGGATACACCGTACGCGCCGTTCCTTCTGGGAATCAGTTCTCCGAATATCAGTTCCAAGGACTATTATGAGGAAGACCCGGACGGCTTTGTAACAAATCCGATCGGAAGCGGTCCATATAAGTTTGTGAGCCGTACGGTAGCAACTTCCCTAGAGCTGGAAGCGAATGAAGACTATTACCGAGGAGCACCGGCGATCAAAAACGTAACCTTCCGCGTACTTCCGGAAATCGCTTCCCGCGCACTGGCACTTCAGACCGGTGAAATCAATTTCGCAGAAATTGACGCTTCCGTTCTGGCACAGCTTGAAGCAAACCCGGCAGTTACGATTTCCGAGGTGCCGACCTCAAGCTTTGCGTATGTCTGCATGAACATAGAAAAAGAACCGTTCAATAACCCGCTTGTGCGTGAGGCTGTAAACTATGCGATCGACCGTGAGAACCTGGTAAATGTCTGCTATGACGGAAAAGCAGAAGTAAACTCCAACCTGTGTGCAAAACACCGCTTTGGATATTCCGAAGATCAGCCGCAGTACACGTATGACCCGGAAAAGGCAAAAGAACTGCTCGCTGAAGCCGGAATCGAGACACCGTACAATCTCGGCACACTTCTTGTTGCGGAAAAATATGCGAACCTGGCAACGGTTGTACAGAATGATCTGCGGGCAATCGGCTTTGAGATGGAAATTGACACAAGAGAATTTAATTCCTACATTGGCAGCCTGACATCCGGCGATTACACAATCACAACACTGAACATGACGCTGGAAGGGGACACACAGACACTCGAAATGGCATTTACCACCGATTACATTGGTATGGCAAACAATGCAAGATACTCTGATCCGGAGATGGACGAGCTGTTTAACCAGACAAGAAGCGAAGTAGACACAGAAAAGAGAGAAGCGCTGTTTGACCAGATTCTGACCAAAGCACAGGAAGAAGCAATCTATGCACCGATGTGCAACCCGCTGACTCTGTATGCATACAACACCGACCTGAAAGCTCCGGAGTTCGTTCTGGAAGGAAACTACTATCTGTACGATTTTGCCTGGTAAGAAAAACGACTACAGCCTGTAAGCTGCACAGGGACGAATCGCTTAGTCGCATTTCAGGACTACATGAAAACTGAAAACCGACAAAAAGGGGCTGGAGCAGGACAATCCTGCAACACCCCCTTTTTCGCAGATCTTTCAAGGTTAGTTTTTCAAAGCCAGTCCCCTGGCCGTAAATACAAAATAAGGGGTGACTTGTTTGCTGGAACCCCGTTTTTGTATTTACGGCCAGGGGACATCCTCTATTCAAAAAACTTTGCAATCCCTTATTTAGAAAAAGGAGGCATCACTTATATGTCGAAATACATTGTCAAGCGGCTCCTATACATGATTCCGGTGCTGCTCGGAGTGGCCTTGCTGGTGTTTACGATTCTTTCGCTAACACCCGGAGACCCCGGCTCCATTATCCTTGGCATTACCGCCAAAAAAGAAGACATTGCGGCTCTGAACACACAGTTCGGATATGACCAGCCGTTTTTTATCCGTTTTTTCAATTATGTGGGCGATATTATTTTTCATTTTGATCTCGGAACCTCTTATGCGACGAGGCAGCCGGTTATGGACAGTATTCTGGCAAGATTTCCGAATACCCTTCTGCTGGCAGTGCTCTCGATGTGCCTTTCTGCGATTCTGGGAATCAGTATGGGTATCTTTTCAGCAGTACGTCAGTATTCGGTAATGGATCACGTCTGTATCGTGGTGGCTCTTGTGTTTGCCTCGATGCCTGGTTTCTGGCTTGGTCTGATGATGCTGATCCTGTTTTCTCTGAAGCTAGGTCTGCTTCCTTCCTTTGGAGCTGATTCCCTCCGGCATTTTATTTTGCCTGCGCTGACGCTTTCGTTACCTTCCGCGGCGGGCCTTTTGCGGCTTACGCGGGCATCCATGCTAGAAACGGTCCGGCAGGAATACATACGTACGGCACGTGCGAAGGGAGCATCCAATAAGCGTGTGATCTGGAGACATGCACTGCGCAATGCACTGCTTCCGGTAGTGACGACGCTCGGCAGCGGTTTCGGCGCATCGCTCGGAGGAGCGATCATCGCAGAGACGGTGTTTGCAATGCCCGGAATGGGTACGCTTATGACAACGGCGATCCGGCAGAAGGATGTGCCGATGGTCATGGGGGCTACGCTGTTCCTGGCTGTTCTTTTTGGCCTTGTCATCCTGGCCGTGGACATCATGTATGCATTTATTGATCCGAGAATTAAGGCGAAATACCAGAATGGAGGGAAGGGACGTGAGTAAGAGCAGAAAACACGCGCAGCTTTCTGAGTTCTGGCGGCGTTATAAAAAAAATAAAACAGCGGTCATGGGCCTGATCCTGCTTGTCATGATTGTGGGAATGGCGCTTTTGGCAGATCTGATTGTACCGTATGAGAAATGTATCGAGCAGGTTGGAGCAGACCGGCTTCAGGGGCCAAGTATGGCACACTTTTTCGGAACCGATGAATTTGGACGGGACTTGTTTGCACGTGTGGTACACGGTTCCAGGTATTCGCTTTTGATCGGACTGGCAACCAGCCTGATGGCGCTTGCGATCGGCGCAGTGCTAGGTGCGAGTGCCGGCTATTTTGGCGGCGTGGTGGACAATGTGATCAGCCGTATTATAGATGTCTTTATGTGCGTACCTCCAGTTCTGCTTTCTCTGGCCGTGGTGGCTGCGCTTGGAACGAACCTGCGCAACCTGATTATTGCAATTACGGTTTCCTGTATTCCGGGAAATGTCCGGCTGATCCGTTCTGTTGTGCTTACGACAGCAGAGCAGGATTATGTGGAAGCGGCAAAGTCGTACGGAACTTCGAATGCCAGAATTATTTTCCGGTATGTGCTGCCAAACGCGATGGGACCGATTATTGTAAATACCACGATGAGTATTTCCACTATGATGCTTTCAGCGGCAGGTCTCAGTTTTATCGGTATGGGAATTCAGCCTCCGTCGCCGGAGTGGGGCGCGCTTTTGTCAAATGCACAGACCTACCTGTTTGCAGCGCCGTATATGCTGCTTTTCCCGGGTATTTTTATCCTGCTGTCGTCGATGGCCTTTAACCTTGTGGGTGACGGACTTACAGATGCACTGGACCCGAAGCTGAAGGACTGAGGAAGGAGGAGATACGCATGGATGAAATAGTAAAAGATGGAACATTAAAGGACGAAGTTTCCGAACTCTTAAAAATAGAAGATTTGTCGATTCAGTATAAAACAGATCTGGAAACAGTCTATGCTGTGGATGGCATCAGTTTTTCTTTGAGGCAGGGAGAGACAATGGGACTTGTGGGCGAGACAGGAGCAGGGAAGACAACGACAGCGCTCGCAATTCTCGGGCTGCTTGCGGAGCGGACTGCAAAGGTGACATCCGGCAAGGTTTTGTTTGACAGCCAAGATGTCTGCAAAATGTCAGAGCACGAGCTGCAAAGGCTGCGCGGAGAAAAAATTTCGATGATTTTTCAGGACCCTATGACTGCGCTCAATCCGGTGCTGACTGTGGGAGAACAGATCGGAGAGGCGCTTTATCTGCATAATGAGAAGGAGCTTTCCAAAAAGGAAATTGACCGGAAGGTGGAAGAGACGCTTGAGATGGTAGGAATTCCGCGGGAACGGAAAGCAGAATATCCCTATCAGTTTTCCGGCGGAATGCGCCAGAGAGTTGTGATTGCAATTGCGCTTGTCTGCAATCCAAAACTGCTGATTGCGGATGAACCGACCACTGCTCTTGATGTGACGATTCAGGCACAGATTCTGACTATGATCTGCGATCTTCAGAGAAAATACGGAACCTCTGTGATTATGATTACGCATGATCTGGGCGTAGTAGCAGAAACGTGCGACAAGGTAGGTATCATGTATGCCGGGGAGATCGTGGAATATGGCACGCTGGCTGATATTTTCACGGGCGATTGTCATCATCCCTATACGGAAGGTTTGTTTGGCTCAATACCGAGTCTGACAGAGGATGCGCGTCGTCTGCATCCAATTGAAGGCCTGATGCCAGATCCGACTGAACTGCCGGAGGGCTGTAAATTTGCGCCGAGATGTACGAAGTGTATGGAGATCTGCAAAACGTGCCAGCCAGGGGTATGGGAAAAGAACGGCCATCAGATCCGGTGCCACCGGTTTACAGAAAACGGGGAGGTGAAGAAATGACGGAAATACTGTTAGAGGTTAAAAACCTGAAAAAGTATTTTAAAACACCGTCCGGAATGCTTCATGCGGTAGATGATGTGAGTTTTTCAATTCCAAAAGGAAAGACGCTCGGCGTGGTCGGAGAGTCCGGCTGCGGAAAATCAACCCTGGGCAGAACGGCACTGCAGCTCTATGAGCCGACAGGAGGAGAAATTCTCTTTCATGGACAGAACATTGCGAACCTGTCGAAAAAAGAATTCCGCCAGGTACGCACAAAAATGCAGATGATTTTTCAGGACCCGTATTCGAGCCTGAACGGACGAATGACGGTGCGTCAGCTGATTGCAGAACCGCTGATTGTCAACAAAGTGTGCAAAAATAAAAAAGAGATCGAAGAGCGGGTAAGAAAAATCATGGACACGGTAGGGCTTGCGAGCCGTCTTTCTATGGCGTACCCGCATGAGCTGGACGGCGGCCGCAGACAGAGAATCGGCGTTGCGCGCGCACTTGTACTGGAACCGGAATTTGTTGTCTGCGACGAGCCGGTATCAGCCCTGGATGTTTCCATTCAGGCACAGATTTTGAACCTGCTGATGGATCTGCAAGAACAAAGGGGCTTTACGTATCTGTTTATCACTCATGATCTGTCTGTGGTAAAGCACATTTCGGATGAAATTATGGTAATGTATCTCGGAAAATGCGTCGAGTACGCATCCGCTTCGGAGATGTTTAAAAATCCGGTACACCCATACACGAAGGCTTTGCTCGGTTCCATTCCGATTCCGAGTGTGGAGTCCTGTCACAAGAAAAGACAGCTGATTCAGGGCGAGGTAACAAGTCCGGTCAATCCGAAACCCGGCTGCCGTTTTGCCGCCCGCTGTCCGCATGCGACAGAACGCTGCCGCCAGGGAGACATCCCGCTCCGCGAAGTAACCCCAGGCCACTTTGCCGCATGCCACCTCATGTAAACAAAGTAAATTTTGAATTTTTTGAAGTCAGACCCCGGGGAGAGGATGCAAAATAAGGGGTAACTTGTTTGGTCGGCACCCCGTTTTTGCATCCTCTCCCCGGGGTCGTCCGATAAACACACAAAGTTTCCCCAACAGAAAGGTAAAAGAAAATGGTAGAGGAAAAATATTCCTGGCCTTACGGAAATGAGGTCGGACAGGAAGAGACAATAGAAAGTGACGTGCTGGTTCTTGGCGGCGGACTTTCCGGATGCTTTGCCGCAATTGCGGCTGCCAGAAAAGGACTTTCCGTGACTCTGGTGGAAAAAGGTGCAGTCGAGCGCAGCGGCTCCGCAGGGACAGGATTTGACCACTGGGAATCAGCCTGTACAAATCCCTGTTCCAAAGTGACGCCAGAGGAGATCGCAGAGGCGTATGTGGATGAACAGGACTGGTACAGCAATGGCATTGCGCATTACATCGAATGCCGCGAGGGCTACGACCGTCTGCTTGATCTGGAAAGTTTTGGCGGAAAAATCCGCGATACAGAGGATGAGTTTGTGGGCGCAGAGTTTCGGGATGAGAAAACGAAGCTGATGTTTGCCTATGATTACGAAAATAAGTTTACAATCCGTGTGTGGGGTTCCACATTTAAGCCCGCGCTTTACAGAGAACTGAAGCGCCTGGGCGTGCGGGTGATGGACCGGACAGAGGCAACGGCGCTGCTTGTGGAGAAAATGAGTGGCGGCAGCCAGGAAATACAGGAAGAAAAAACAGTTACGGGAACGAAGGAGAAATCTGGAAATCCGGTGCGGCGTGGAATTGGCGCAATGGGCATGAATGTCCGAACCGGGAAGTTTTATGTGCTGCGCGCAAAGGCCACGGTGATGGCGATGTCGCGGCCTGCGCGCGTGTGGCTGTTCAGCGCTGATACAACGGGACTTTGCGAGTTCCGGCCCATGCAGAGCATTGGAAGCGGCCATGCAATGGGCTGGCGTGCCGGGATGGAATTTACAATGATGGAAAAGACGGTGCGCGCAGAGTTTTCAGCGGCAGGCAGGAGCTTTCCGCCTTATGGCGCAGGCAATAATCACAACACCTGGTATGCGGCGACGATGGTAGATGCCAGAGGTGTGGAGATTCCGTATGTAGACCGTGACGGCAGGGAGTTGAAAACGGTGTCCGAGCGTTACTATCCGGCGCCAGGACAGAAGTTTTTCCTGAAAGGCGGTGTCATTGATAATCCGAAATATGAGTACCGCGGTCCGGAGACGCTAGATTTTGAGGAGCTGATGAAGCGCGGTTATCAGCTTCCGTTTTACGCGGATTTAAGCCGGATGCCGGAACAGGAGCGCCGTGTGATCTGGGGCATGATGGTAGGCGAGGAGGCAAAAACAAAGATTCCGATTTATCAGAATTATACGGATCGTGGGTTTGACCCGGAACAGCATATGTTGCAGAGCTATGGTACCGGATGGCAGTCGGCGAATTTCCTAGAGCAGGAGCGCCAGTTTTTTGGAGCGCCGGGCGGCGTGATGCACGACTGGGATTTAAAAACGAATCTGGAGGGCGTTTATGCGGCCGGTGACCAGCTTTATGCGTCCGACTGTGCCGGATTTGCGTGTGCGACTGGTTATTATGCGGGACGTAAGGCAGCAGAATACGCGAAAACTGCTGCGCTTGGTGAAGTTTGCCGCGCTGATGTGGAGACAGAGCAGGAGCGGCTGTATGCGCCGCTTTACGTGTCTGGGGAGGACGGAGTTTCCTGGAAGGAACTGAATATGGCGATCTCCAAGGCCATGCAGAATTACTGCGGCGGCGTGAAATGTGAGGCGCTTTTGAAGGAAGGACTTGACCTGCTTGAGAGCTTTGAACAGGAAATTGTGCCGAAGCTTACGGCAGCAAACCCGCATGAGCTGATGCGTGTCCATGAGGTGCTTGATATTTTGACCGTTGCAGAGCTTGTGTTGCATGCGTCGCTGGCGCGAAAATCTAGCTCCGTGCCGCTTTGCTTTAATCGCAGCGATTATCCGGAGCTTGACCCGGTAAACGACCGGAAGCACATCGTCATCCGCCGGGAAAATGGCGCGGTCATGACGCGGGATGTTTCGCTTGGATTTTTTGGAAAATTGCAAGCGGAATATGAAAAACGAAATCAGGATTATATACAGGAGGTGGCTGCACGTGAAAAAGGTTGAATTTACAGTAGAGCAGGCGCCGTGCAGCACGGCTCCTCTGAAATACGATGAAACGCTGTGCATCGGCTGCAACCGCTGTGCGGAGGTCTGCCAGTGCGATATCCTTCTTCCGTCTGCGGAAAAAGGGAAGCATCCGATTGTGATGTATCCGGGCGAGTGCTATTACTGCGGAGCCTGCGTGATGGTCTGCCCGCGGCCCGGGGCAATCCGGCTTTCGCATCCGCTGATGAATCGGGCAAAATTTGTGCCGGTGAGAAAAACAGAGGAATAACAGAAACATATTTTGGAGTGCTGCTGTGCTTTCTGCATGACCAGGGAAAAGCTGATTATAGCGTTTTCCTTGCCGAGGATTCTGAGAAAACAATGATTTATCAGCGTCTTCTTGGATTATTATGATTGAAATTATAATAATCTGTAGTATAATCTAAACAGAAAGAGAGGTGTCACCGTGGAAAAATTTATTGATCGCGAAGCGGAAATGGAAACTTTGCAGAACGAATATGAACGGAACGGCAGTTCACTGGTCGTACTGTACGGGCGTCGCAGGGTGGGGAAAACGACGTTGATTTCTGAATTTATCAGGGATAAAAAGGCGTTGTTCTTCCTTGCCAGTGAGGAGTCTGAAGTACAAAACCGGCGGGTATTCAAGGAAAAGGCGGCGGAGTTTATCGGCAGTGATTTGCTGCAAAATGCAGACGTAAAAAAGTGGGATGTCATCTTCAAAGCACTGATGGATACGCCTTTTGAAAGCAAGCCGATTATTGTGATAGATGAATTTCAGTATATCGGGAAGGCCAATCCTGCATTCCCGTCCATTTTCCAGCGGATATGGGAGGAAATTCTGAAGGACAAATCCGTCATGGTAATTCTCTGCGGTTCGCTTATTTCCATGATGGAATCACAGACGCTTGCTTACAGCAGCCCTCTCTACGGACGGCGGACGGCACAGATCCGGTTGACACAGATTCCATTTAAGTATTATTCTGAGTTTTTTCCTGACAAGAATCGTCGCGAACTGATTGAAATGTATGCCATAACAGGCGGTGTTCCCAAATATATCGAACTGTTTTCGGAGAGCAAGGATATTTATACTGCCATCTGGCGCAATGTGCTGAATCGTTCCGGCTATCTGTATGATGAACCGAATTTCCTGCTTCAGCAGGAGGTTTCGGAAATCGGCAGTTATTTTTCTGTTATTAAAGCGATTACTGCAGGCAACAGGAGGATTTCTGCGATTGCCACTGTGCTGGAAGTGAAAGCGACTAGCCTGACAAAGTATCTGAAAACACTAATTGACCTTGATATCCTGGAACGTGAAGTGCCTGTTACGGAAGAAAATCCGGAAAAAAGCAAAAAAGGCCTTTACAAGATTAAAGATAATTATATCCGGTTTTGGTTTGGTTTTGTGTATCCGAATCGGAGTTTGATTGAAAGTGGCAACGGTGAGGTGGTTATGGGCAAAATCCGTAAAAGCCTGGTCAGAAGCCATATTGCCTACGTCTATGAGGATGTATGCCAGGAGCGGATGTGGGACATGAATGCCAGGGACTGTTGGCCGTTTCATTTTTCACAAATCGGGCGCTGGTGGGATTCTAAGGATGAAATTGATATCGCAGCAATTGACCCGGAGGGGAACCATCTGATACTGGGTGAATGCAAGTTCTGGCAGGAACCAGTGGATATTGGCGTGCTGCACCGTCTGGAAGAAAAGTCTGAGCGCGTGGGGTGGAGAAAGAACACAAGGCGTGTGTGGTATGTACTTTTTGGCGCATCAGGTTTTACAGAGGAACTGAAACAGGTGGCTGCAAAGCGGGATGATTTACTGCTCTGTGATGATTTTGGGTGATAATTATGAAAAAGGTGGCTGTCGCTTTGATATGCTCCCTTCTAGGTAGACAAGTGAAATAATAAAACTTGCTGCTTAGGAGGGAGCATATCATTGTTTGCACAGGAGCTGAGCGAGCATACAGGCGTTCCGCTGGATGCGATATTTTATACTGCAACGCATGCGCATGCGGCGCCGGAAATTACAAATGAAATTGATATGAGCTATCTTACCTTTGAAGAAGATGAGGAAGTGGACAATCTTCATAAATGGGGACGTCTCGTATATGACCAGATGATGGATGCGGCAGATGAGGCGCTGGCGAACCTGGAGCCTGTTACAATGGGAATCGGTTATTCGAACTGTTATATGAATGTGAACCGGAATGCTAAGTACACGAAGGCAGACGGAACGTATTACTGGGCGCAGGGCGATAATTTTGAGGGATTTTCAGATAAAACGCTTGCAGTGATGCGTTTTACGAGTGTTGAGACTGGAAATGCGGATCTTGCATTTGAATACGGCCAGACAATGATACCATCTTCTGAGGCGGGAGAATATCCGGTGGATCTTCAGGTTCTGCGTATCGGAAAGGTTGCGCTTGTCGGATTTCCGGGAGAAATGTTCAATGAGATTGGCGCGGGCGTAATCAGCCAGTCTCCGGTGGACGATACTCTGTGGGTAAATCTTTGCTGGACCAGAGATAATCAGCAAACAGGATATCATTCCACGGATCTGATTACTGTGGAAGGCGGCCAGGGAAGCAATAAAAAGTACCTTCCGGGATATCTGGAAGATGCGGCAGCGGAGCTGACACGGAAGCTTGTCGCAGAGAGCCTGTATTTTAATCAGTAAAAATTGTCTGTCTGAAAAAGATATCCTGTGACAGATATCATGATATCCGGGAGTTTCTCATATACTTTAGTAAGAAACTTCAGGACGGATAACAGATGGAGAAAGAGAAATATCAGATTGCATGGTACCGAATGAGGGGACTTGGGCTGGTTTGCCTGTGTTCCCTCGTGTTTTTTATGGGGGCGTACGTGACGAATCAAAGGACAATAACGACGAGCAGTACGGTAAGTGGCTGGAAGGGGCCGGTGTGCTGCGTACAGACGCAGGAAAAAAAGGCGGCGCTTACGTTTGAGGCGTCTTTTGGTACAGGACAGATAGAGCCGATTTTGAATATATTGGATAAATATGGTGTTAAAGCTACCTTTTTTGTGACAGGAAACTGGGTGGACCAATATCCGGAATATGTCAAAGAAATAGCGGCAAGAGGACATGAGCTGGGAAACCGCAGCCAGAATCACACAGATATGGGGAAACTTTCCAAGGCCGAGATACAGGCAGAGCTTCAGCAGGTACACAGCAGCGTACAGCAGCTGACCGGCAAGGAGATGAAGGTATTCCGGGCGCCGTATGGAGATTATAGCGGAGAACTGCTTGGAACGGTGAAGCAGAGCGGGTACCTTCCCATAGAATGGAATGTGGACACAGAGGACTGGAAGGATTACGGAATCGAATCCATAATTAAAAAGGCAACAGAAGATCCGCAGCTCTCAGGAGGTTCTATAATTCGCATGCACAGCGACGCGAATTATACGGCGCAGGCGCTGGAAACTGTGATTTGGCGGCTTCAGGAGCAGGGGTATGAACTGGTTCCGGTTTCAGAGCTTGTATATTGGAGCGATTATTTGATTGATGCGCAGGGAATGCAGGTTTTGGAGCGGGAAATGTAAAAGCTGGTTTTTGTGTATTATGATATTTTGATTAAAAATAAAAAGGATTTACTTGCAGATTTGTCTTCTTTATGGTATCCTCTTGTATATTGTTTAAAATTAAACAAATATTGCTGCATAACAGAGACAGGATTTTGAAGTCCTGTTATGCAGCGATCCGGGAGGAAACGATGGAAGGACCGATTGAGGTATTGCTTCATGGAAGAGAGTACAAGCAGCTTCTTGAGAGCAGAGCTGCTGTGTTTCGGGAACAGTATGGTTTGCGAAAGATTGATGTGGAGATTCTGTATTATCTTCATCGCTTCGGGGGAAGCAATACGTCAAAAGAGCTGCGGCAGGCGTACAAGCTGACGAAAGGGCATATTTCCCAGTCCGCGGAGCATCTGGCCGGTCTTGGGCTGCTTGCGTTTGTTCCGGATGAAAAGGACCGGCGCAGTGTACATTTTGTGCTGACTGCGCAGGCAGAAGAGATTGTTCGCTCCATTGAAAAAATGTGGGAGGACATGACTGCTGTGGTTTTTGACGGGATCACGCAGGAGGAGAGACGTGTGTTGTATGAGGTAGCGGTAAAGATGACGCAGAATATGGAGTGCGCATCCGATCTGCGCAGGAATCAAAGGAGGCAGATGCGAATGAATTATGAAGAGAAGATGACAGGCTACGCGGAGAGACAGAAAGAAATTTGTCAGAAGAATGATACGATTTCGGACCAGCTTTACCAGGATTACGGCGTATACCGCGGGCTTCGTGACCAAAATGGAAAGGGCGTCCTGACAGGTCTTACCAATATTTCCAGGATTGAATCGTTTGAGATGAAAGACGGTGTAAAGACACCGTGTGACGGAAGACTCTGGTACCGGGGGTACCCGATTGAGAGTCTGGTGCAGGAGCTGGATGAGGACAGCTTTGGATTTGAAGCAACGGCATACCTGCTGTTGTTCGGGGAAAAGCCGAATCATCAGGAGCTGTTGGAATTTAAAAAAGTACTGGCTGAAGCATGCCATCTTCCGACAAACTTTACGAGAGATGTGATTATGAAGGCGCCGAGCAGTGATATTATGAATTCCATGACGAGAAGTATTCTGACGCTTGCTTCGTATGACAACCGTGCAACCGATACGGAGCTTGGAAACAGTCTGCGCCAGTGCATTCAGTTGATCAGTACATTCCCGATGCTTGCCGTGTATGGGTACCATGCGTATAATCACTATGAGCAGAATGACAGCATGTATATTCACCGGCCGGATCATGACCTGTCCACAGCAGAAAATATTCTGCTTATGCTGCGCGCGGACAGGCAGTACACGAAGCTGGAAGCAAAGGTACTTGATACGGCGCTGATGCTGCATATGGAGCACGGCGGCGGTAACAATTCGACCTTCACTACGCGTGTTGTCACATCCTCCGGCACGGATACGTATTCCGCGATTGCAGCTGCGATGTCCTCGCTGAAGGGGCCGAAGCACGGTGGTGCGAATATTAAGGTTATGGAAATGATGGAAGATATCCGGACAAATGTCCGTGATTTTGAAGATAAGGATGAGATCGAGCATTATCTTGCAAAGCTGTTGGCCGGCGAGGCATTTGACGGGAAGGGGCTCATTTATGGAATGGGACATGCCGTGTACTCGCTTTCCGATCCGAGAGAGCGCATTTTTAAGAAATTCGTGGAAATGCTTGCAGTAGAAAAGCACCGCCAGGTGGATATGGCGCTGTACAATAATATCGAAGAGATTGCACCGAAGCTGATTGCAAAACAGCGCAAAATTTTCAAGGGCGTGAGCCCGAATGTGGACTTCTACAGCGGCTTTGTGTATCAGATGCTCGGGATTCCGGTTGAATTATACACACCGATTTTTGCGATTGCCCGCATCGTGGGATGGAGTGCGCATCGCATTGAGGAGCAGATCTGCATGGGTAAGATTATACGTCCGGCCTACATGAGCGTGATGGAAGTCAAGGAGCAAACAGAAAAATAGGCCGGATATTTGGGTATAGTATTTAAACAGATTTTGTAAAAGTTATCCTTTCGGCAGCACAAGCGTAAAGGTGGCTCCTCCGCCCGGCGTATCAGAAAGCAGAAGACGTCCTTTATGCAAAACCGCGATTTCTTTCGCGATACAAAGGCCAAGGCCGAAATGAGATTTATCACGCCGGGAGGCGTCAAGGCGCTGGAACCGTTCAAAGACAGCGCCTTTTTGATTGTCTGGAATACCGGGGCCATTGTCGCTGACGGAGATAAAAAAAGAACTTGCAGGGCGGGCGTCCGCGGCATTTTTGGACAGTGACAGGCGCACAGTACCGCCTTCCGGAGTATAACAGAATGCATTATCGATGAGAATCGATAGAAGCTGGCGGATTCGCTGCGGGTCACAGGTACAGCGGGGAACTGCATCTTCGGGCAGCGTGATTTCCCAGCGCAGCTGCCTGGTAGTCGCCATGGATTCAAAGTTTTCCCAGGTCTCAAGCAGGAGTGTATCCAGTTCCACAAGGGAAGGCTGCATGCTCCAAGTATGATTGTCCGCGCTGGCAAGCTGTAACATATCCGTGATCAGACGGGACATTCGGTTTCCTTCCGAATAAATCGTATTTAAGAACTGATGGTCATTTGGCAGTATGCCGTTTTTTACTGCTGCCACGTTGCTGAGTATGACGGTAAGCGGCGAGCGCAGCTCATGGGAGGCGGACGCGACAAACTGCACTTGCTTTTTCTGGTTTTCGCGTAGCGGCCGTATCATACGTGACGTAAAAAGCCAGTAAAAAATTCCGAGCAGGACAAGAGCGGCCAGGTCAGCGGCGAGAAACGCGATTCTCTGTCGCAGAATCCGCTGGTTCATAGCAGAGAGCGGATGAAGAATGATAACGCCGATGCTTCCGCCGGAGCGGGGGAGCAGGGCAACGGAGGCTGAGTAAGCCTCCTTATTTTTATCCCTGATGGTAAATTCCCTGTGTTGCGCCAGAACGCCCAGCGTAGCAGGTTCGTTGAGATTAATGCCGTAGTCGGTAAGCGCCTTTTCTCTGGTCTGTTCCCAGAGGGATTCCGGAATATCGGACCGGTCCAGGGACTGAAAGAAAAGCGGAGTGCCGTTGTCGAAAATCTGTAAAGATACATGATAGTTGTATTCCATCTGGCGAATCCAGTTATGTGACAGAGAAACCTGCTGCTCCAGATTTTGGTACATAACGTTTAGATTTGACTCAAACGACAAGTCCTCGGCGCTGCGAATGCCGGATTCAGAAATAAAAAGGCAGACTGTCGTAAGGACAGCAAGAATCAGTCCGGTAATAGAAATACATAATGCAGTAAGCTGCAAGTGAAGTTTCGAGAACATGTCAGGCTCCTTGTGTAGTCGTAAGGCAGTATCCTACGCCGCGTACGGTTTTCAGCTGTACGCTGGTATCTATGGATTTTAGACGGCGGCGCAGAAAGTGAATATAGTTGTCGAGATTGCCGTCCTCAATTTCTGAATCCGGACCCCAGACACGCAGCAAAATGGTAGCGCGCGGCAAGATCTGCCCGGTATTTTTCAGGAAAAGAGACAGAAGATCGCCCTCGCGCCTGGAGAGGGTACAGCTTTTATCCCTGCAGGAAAGCAGGTTCTGATTCGGATCGTAGGCGAGATCCCCGAAGGAAAGGCAATTTGATTCGGTCAGTCGCTGCGGTCTGCGGCAGATACAGCGAATGCGGGCCATCAGCTCTTCAAAGGCAAAAGGTTTTACAATGTAGTCATCTGCACCGCAGTCCAGTCCAGTAATACGTTCATTTAAAGTGCCCAGAGCGGTCAGAAAAATGATCGGCACAGTGACGTGTTTTTTCCGGGCCTGGCGCAGCACCTCAAGTCCGTCCAGTTCGGGCAGCATCCGGTCCAGCAGAACCAGATCATGTGCATTTTCCAATATATAAAAAAGTCCTTCTTCGCCGTCGTTTGAAACAGTGACAGAAAATCCTTCCTGTTGGAGCATCAGGCTCAAAGAACGGCAGAGGGCGAGATCGTCTTCGATTAACAGTATGCGCATAATTATTTCACCTGATTTTTATTTTTGTCAATTCTTTTCTTAACTATATCATATAAAATAGAGGAAAAAACTCTATAATTCCTCTAAATTTCATAATTCATTTAGATAATTTTTAGAGGAACAGATGTTAGGCTTGGTACAGTGCAGCCAGAAGGGCTGTGTGTCGCAGGGGATGATTTCAGCTAAGTTTTTACATTTACCTGTGACAAATGAGGGGATTTTGTGATGTGTGGAGAAAAGAATGTGAGGAGGAATATTATGAATCAGATTTTAAGACGTTTCAGAAAAGGAGTCTGCACAGTTACGGCTTTCGCCTGTGTGCTTGCCAATTTGTTGCCAGTGACACCGGCGCTGGCGCAGGAAGAGGAGGCTGCAATGGGGCGTTACCTGGAAACGCAGGTGCAGCTTCCGGAAGAGTTTTTTATCAGGGATATTGTGCGCACGAGTGAGGGCTGCCTTCGGATGATCGGAACGGATGAGGAAGGGTATGCAATGTATGACAGTTGCGACGGAGGCGTGACCTGGGAAAAAGCTGCCGGGCTTTCGGAGGTAAGTGGGGATGATTATTTTTTAAGTATGATTTTAAATCCGGTAGGAGGCGGAGCCGGTATTTTGCTGGAAGGGTCGGACGATGGCGGGGCAGAGTCAGAGGCTGACTTAAACTGCAGCTTTGTGTCTTTCGATGCGGAGGGAAATACGCAGAAAACGCCCATGGATGACGGAATTGGTATGATTCTTCGTTTTTCCGGACAGGGGCAGCTTCTCGGTCTTTCTTATAACAGCGGGGTCAGTGTTCTGGACGGAGAAACGGGGGCGATAAGCAGTACGATTACATCGGCAACTGTCGATATGATCGGCGCCTGTGGAAATGAAGTGCTTTTATTGGGAGAGTCCGAGTTACTTAGGTATGATATGACGACCGGGGAACCGATTATGAGAGATGATGCACTGGATGAAGCACTGTACGCACAAGGCGGCAGTTATATGGTAGCTACGACGTTTGGAACAGCGATCGCCATGACGGAGGACGAAGAGGGCAGACTGTGTTACAGTACACGGAACGGAATTTTCTCGCATATGATGGGCGGCAGTGTCGTAGAACAGGTGGTGGATGGAAAACTCAGTTCCCTTTCAGACCCGAATGTGTTATTCCTTGGAATGGCTGTTCTGAATCAGAACTTTTATGTGGCTGTAGCAAACGGATCGGAGACGCAGCTGCTGCGTTATGAATATGATGCGGATGTACCAAGTACGCCACAGAAGGAGCTGAATGTTTATTCACTGCGTGAGAGTGGTGCGGTACGTCAGGCGGCAGTGTTGTTTCAGAAAAAATATCCGGATGTCTATGTGAATTATAAAATCGGAATGACAGGAGACGATGGTGTGACAGTGTCAGATGCATTGCGCACATTGAATACGGATATTTTGGCAGGAAACGGACCGGATGTGCTGATTCTTGACGAGATGTCAGTCGATACATACGTCAGACAGGGACTTTTGGCAGATCTGAGTGACATTGTATCAGAAATTCAGGGGAGTGATGGAATTCTGGAGAATGTGGCAAGAGTTTATGAATCAGATGGCATTCTTCCGGCTGTTCCGGCAAAGTTCGGAATGCTGGTAGCGGCTGGCGATCCGGAAATGATCGGCTCTGTTGAAGGGTTTGACTCTCTTGCAGGTCTCGCTGCGCAGGCAGGTGTACTGGCTACGTATGACGTTGTGAGCATGGGGGAAATTCTGTATCGAAACTGTGCGGGAAGCTGGAAAAATGAAGATCAAACCATCAATCAGGAAAAGCTTTCTGAGTTTATCAAAGGGGTAAATACAATTGCACGGGTATATAGGGAAAACGCGTCTGAAAAAACATTGGAAAAGATTGATGGATACCAGAACGGAATATATGCGACTTGGGTGATGATGGATCATTATTCTAGCACTATGGCAGATGATATTTCATTGGGGATTCTTGATCTGCTTTCAGAAACAAAAGTGAAACTTGGTTCTTTAAACAGTACAATGGCTTATGCAGGATTGTGTTCCATCAACCAGAAGACAGGGGCCTGCAAGGCGTCATTGCTTTCTGTACAGCAGTCAGATGTATTTCTTCCGTATTGTGTAATGGGAATTCTGAATACGGCAAAAGAGCAGGAAAGCGCAAAAGATTTTGTAAAATATATGCTGTCGTTTGAAGGCCAGATGCAGAACAAGAATAACGGTTTTTCCGTAAATGTAAAATCACTGGAAGAAGAAATTTATACGAATACGTACGGAATTGACGATAACGGCGGCTATACGGTGTCCAGCAGCCAGATTGATGAAGAAGGTATGATGATGGATATTGAGCTGACTTATATCTGGCCGTCCGTTGAGGAGCTGGACGCTTTATATGAGATGGCAAAACAGGTCAGCGTTGCGGCAGATCTTGAGCGTGTGCAGCATGACGTAATTATAGAAGAACTGGAACGCTGCTTAAACGGCGAGATTGGAGAGGATGAGGCAATCAATACGATTATGCAGAAAATGAACCTGTATCTTGCAGAGTAATACAGGAAAAGGGTGGTGTCATGCTTGCAAGGAAACGGAGGGCAGGCAGGAAGAAAATGGCGGGAGTCTGTTTTCTCCTGCCAGGGTTTCTCGGAGTTTTGTTTTTTACGCTGCTGCCGTTTATCGAAGTGGTGAAGCGATCGTTTCAGAGCGCGATTACGTTAGATTGGGTAGGATTTAAAAATTATAAGGAAGTGTTTTCCAATACGGCTTTTCGGATGGCAGCGGGAAATACGCTTCGGTTCACACTGATCTGTATTCCGCTTCTTGTAGTAGTATCTCTGATCCTGGCAGTTATTTTACAGAGGTTGAAATTTGCGAAAAATTTACTTAAGAGTGGATTCCTCATACCCGTGGCGGTTCCGGCCGCTTCGGTAGTACTGGTGTGGAAGGTTTTGTTTCATTCCAGTGGGTTGATCAATGGTTTGATTGAAAAAACGGGTCAAGCGAAGATTGCTTGGATGACGAGTGACGCGGCGTTTCTGGTACTGGTTATCAGTTACCTTTGGAAAAATATCGGATACGATATGATTCTTTGGATGGCGGGACTTGCCGGAATCCCGAATGAGATATATGAGGCGGCGCGGGTGGACGGAGCCGGGGAGTTGCGGTGTTTTCGAAGTATTACACTGCCGAATTTGTTGCCGTCGCTGTATACGATTACGGTACTTTCCTTTCTGAATTCCTTTAAGGTATTCCGAGAGGCATGGCTGGTGGCCGGAGATTATCCGCATCAGAGTATGTATTTGCTTCAGCATTTGTATAATAACTGGTTTCGTGAGTTGTCGTTTGATAAGATTTCGGCGGCGGCGGTGATTAATGCGGCAGTGGTGCTTGTATTGATTCTGGTGCTGCAAAGGTCATGGGAACGAGAGTGAGAAGGACGGAAGGGTTGATTAGCGGTCCAATAAATGAAAGTTTGGATTTGAAAATTTTGAGTGAAAACAGGAAACAGACAGGGAGGGTGAAGGGTATGGTAAAAAAAGGATGGGTACAGGAAAGAAGGAGAACAAGCAGAAAAAGGCTTGTGGCTGGAGCGTTGATTTTGGGGCTTGCGGCGGGGACACCTGAACCTTTGGATGCAGCACAGAGCGGGGCTTCTGGGCGGTATTTGGAAACAGATGTGAATTTACCTGAAACGCAGGGGCGTTTGGAGCTTTATGATATTAAGAGACTGGATGACGGGAAGCTTCGGCTTCTTGGTTCGGATGAGGAAAACGGAATGTCAGCATGGGACAGTGCAGATGGTGGTGACACCTGGGAACTCGCCGCTTCGCTTCCACAGGAGTATGAAAATCTGTATTTTACAGAAGCAACATTGCGTGCAGATGGCGGAGGAGCCGGGCTTGCAATGGAGAATCTGGGAAGTTCTGAGGAGCAGTATTGTTTTGTCTCATTTGATGCACAGGGGAATGCGGTGTGTACAGAAGAAGAAAGACCAACATTTGGACAGCTGAAGTTCTTACAGGACGGATCGCTGGTCTGGATGTTGGCGAACGGTGAGGTGTATTCCGTAAGTCCAGAAAATGGTGAGTCAATAAATCTGCTTGGAAGCGGGGCGGATATCATTGCCACCTGCGGCAGTGAGGCGCTTCTTTTGATGGACAACGGCGTGCAGAGAGTCGATGTGGCAAGCGGGGAACCGATTGTGCGGGACGACGCGCTGGAAGGAGCGCTGTTTGCTGGGAGTGTAAGTTATGAGATCAATTCTTCCAGTGGGTATCCGATTCTTTTTACAGAGGATGAGGAGGGAAGATTGTATTACTGTACATCAGAAGGGATTTTTTCACATGTAATGGGTGGAGGTGTGCTGGAACAGATTGTGGACGGTTCCTTGAATGCCTTATCTGATCCGAGCAGATCTTTGGTGGCCATGGAAATTGCAGATCAGAACTTTTACGTGATCTATTCAGATGCGGACGGAATGCACAAACTGATGAAGTTTTTGTATGACCCGGATATTTCCAGCGTGCCGGGAAAAACGCTGACCATCTATTCTTTGAGAGAAGATCAGGGAATCCGTCAGATGATCGTTTTGTTTCAGAAAGAGCATCCCGATATTTTTGTAAAATATGAAGTGGGAATGAGCGGCACAGATGGGATGACTTCTTCGGATGCACTGCGCACACTAAACACGGAAATTCTTTCAGGCGGTGGGCCGGATGTGCTGATTCTGGACGGAATGCCGGTGGAATCTTATGCAAAGAAGGGTGTTTTGGCAGATCTTAGCGGTATTTTAGATGAAGTAAAGGCCGAAGACGGGCTGCTGGAGAATATTGCGTATACGTATCAAACGGAAGACGGAGTTCCAGCAGTGCCTTCCCGCTTTGGAGTTCCGGTTGCGTTTGGAGAAACAGAATTTGTCTCACCGCTTTCTGATTTGGTATCTTTGGCAGACGTTCAAAAGCAGGGTGCGATGAGTATTACAAATATTCTTCTACTACCAGAAATTCTGTACTCGGCGAGCGCTGCGAGCTGGAAAAATGAAGACGGGACGATCAATTCAGAAAAATTATATGAGTTTATTCATGTTCTGAGAGGGATTTATTCGGATATGAGGGAAAATGCCTCACCGGAAACATTGACATGGGTGGATACGTACCGCGCAGAAATGAAAAAATTCAAACAAGAGGAGAATCTTGAGCTGAAAGATCTTGTCTTTTATTATATGGGGTTGCTAGATAAGGATTTAAGCGGCAATACGGCGCAGTTATGTACTGGTACATTGTATTCCATCGATGAACTTTCCGGCATTTCATCCATATGTCGTCAGAAAGAATCCTGTGAAATGAACGTGTATGCGGGGCAGGGTGACGGTGTATTTCAGCCGGTTGCCACGCTTGGCATATCGGCGGCATCGAAAGAACAGGAGGCATCGCTTATTTTGGTTAAATATCTGTTGTCGCAGGAAGCCGGCATACGAAATGGCGGACTGGGATTCCCTGTGAATGCAGCTGCTTTTACTTCTGTTTTGTATGATGCAAAATGGGGCGAGGAAAATGGTCCTTCTTACGGTTTTAGCTATGAAGGCTCTGAGGAAGGATTTCGTATTACGTTTTCCTGGCCGACCCAGGAAGAACTGGAGCGGTTTTCTGAAATGGTAGCAGAGCTTACTGTGTGTGCCGATACGCAGCTTGTACAACAGGAGGTTGTTCTGGAGGAGATTCAGAATTGTATGGATGGACTGATTGGTGAGGAAGATGCTGTAAATAGAATTATGCAGAGAATTAATTTGTATCTGATGGAGTAGCAGGTCAGGTCCGGGCATAAAATAGAAAATGCCCGGGCTTTTCTATTTACATTTTTCGAATATACTTTTATAGTAGTGATATACTAAAATAAAAAAAGTGAGGTTTTTATATGCCTGCAATGTATGCGCATGACCGTTTTGGAGCAGATGTTTCAAAGCGGATAAGGGAAGATTTAAAAAATATCATTCAAAAATACTATCCGCAGTATCAAATTGGTTTGCAGGGACCGGATTTGTTTTTCTTTTACCGGCCCTGGGGGCACAATCCGGTAAATCGTTATGGAGTTCATTTACATGGCGTTTCGGCACTTCCATTTTTTGAACATGCGGGGAAAGTAATTCGGTATAAAGGGCGTGACAGCATGGAATATGCGTATCTGCTTGGTTTCATCTGCCATTTTATTCTTGACAGCGAGTGCCATCCTTATGTGCAACAGATGATAGAAAAGACAGGAGTGCAGCATCTGGAAATTGAGGAGGAGTTTGAAAAAAAATTGATCCGTATGGATGGAGGCGACGCTGTTTCTTATCCTTTGGCAAAACTTGTACCCACAGATCGCGAGACAGCGGAGGCAATCGTTCCGTTTTTTGCAAAAGGAATCACTGTGGAAATTGTGGAGCAGTCTCTGAAAGATTTGAGGACGGTCAAACGGCTGTTTACAAGACCGGGCGCTTTCGGGCAGTTTGTCATAAACACGTTGATGAAGCTGGCCGGACAGTACAAGGAAATGAAGGGCCTGATGCTTCAGCGCCGGGATAATCCGGCCTGTATCGCAAGCAGTGAAGGACTGATGCAGCATTATGATGCGGCGATCCAGGAAGCAGTCCGGATGATGGTGAATTTTGATGCGGCACTGTATGGCGCGTGTGCATTGGACGCGAGGTTTGACCGAACATTCGAATGACATTTGCCGTAAAAAGAGATTTTTATTTTTGAAAAGGGAGAATGGGAGGAAGTTATGAATCGCGAAAAAATGACAAAATTAGAGAAATACTGGATTTTGTATGATGTGGGGAATTCGGCTTTTATTATGCTGGTGTCAACGATCATACCGATTTATTTTAATTATCTGGCAGGGAATGCAGGAATCTCAGAGGTGGATTATCTGGCTTACTGGGGATATGCCGCATCGGTGGCAACGATTCTGGTGGCGCTGATTGGTCCGGTGCTGGGTACGATTGCCGATACGCAGAATTATAAAAAGCCGCTGTTTACGATCAGTATGATGGTGGGAGTCCTGGGCTGTGCGGCTTTATCAGTACCGACGTCCTGGATCGTATTTCTTGCAGTGTTTGTGATTGCAAAGGTTGGATATAACGCGAGTCTTATTTTTTATGATTCGATGTTGGTCGATATCACGCAGCCAGAACGCCTCGACATGGTTTCGTCAAACGGCTATGCCTGGGGATATATTGGAAGCTGTATTCCTTTTGTAATTTCTCTTGTTTTTGTGCTTATGTACGAAAAAATTGGCATTACCATGGGATTGGCAATGACGATCGCGTTTGTGCTGAATGCGCTATGGTGGCTGGTTGTGACGATTCCGCTTCTCAAAATGTATGAACAGAAGAATTATATTGAGATGCCGAAAAAGCCGATTCGAAGCAGTTTCTCCCGTCTTGGCGCGACGTTAAACGATATCAGTGGACAGAAAAATATATTTATGTATCTGCTGGCTTTTTTCTTTTTTATTGATGGTGTGTATACGATTATTGAGATGGCGACAGCTTATGGCAGTGCGCTGGGACTTGATTCTTCTGGCCTTCTTTTAGCGTTGCTTGTCACCCAGCTTGTGGCATTTCCGTGTGCATTAATTTTTTCCAGACTTTCCAAAAAATACAGGACTGAATTTTTGATAAAGGTGTGTATTCTAGCTTATACGGGTATTGCATTGTTTGCAATTCAGCTGGATAAGCAATGGGAGTTCTGGCTTTTGGCTGTCCTTGTCGGTATGTTTCAGGGAGCAATTCAGGCATTGTCACGTTCCTATTTCGCCCGGATTATTCCGCCCGAAAAATCCGGAGAATACTTTGGTATTTATGATATCTGCGGGAAAGGCGCTTCCTTTATGGGAACGATGCTGGTGGGTTTTGTAGCGCAGCTTACAGGTGTTGCGAACATTGGTGTTGCAATCATTTCTGTGATGTTTATGATTGGGTTTGTTTTGTTTGTAAAGGCAGCGAAGTTGAACAAATGACGGAACTGCTTTGAGGGGGTCCGGATTCCTGAAAACGGATTCCTGTGCTCTTTAAAACAGACGGATTTCCAGAGCTTTGGAAAGAAGGTATCGCATATCCTTCAGTGAAAAGCCCTGGAAATCCGTCTGTTTATTTGAAAAGGAATTATAGTTGGATGTGAAATCCTATCGTTCCCATCTTCCTGAAGCTCCGCACGGAAGGATCAATTTACTTTGGGTGACGGGCAGTCCGATTTCCTGTGATTCAACATGTCCGTTAAATTTTTTCAATTCTGTAGCAATCATGTAGGTAAGAACTGCCGGCGCGAGACCGGTTGTATAAGAATTCACGAGAAAGAAAAGCGGATCATCACTGAGCAGCTTTGCAGTCAGCTGGATAAATGGATGGATGGATTCCTCAATTTTCCAGATCTCGCCTTTGGGGCCGCGGCCGTAGGAGGGGGGGTCCATGATGATTCCGTCATAGTGGTTCCCACGGCGGAGTTCACGTTCTACAAACTTAACGCAATCATCGACAAGCCAGCGGATGGGTGCATCTGCAAGACCAGATGCTGCGGCATTTTCCTTGGCCCAACCGACCATACCCTTTGAGGCATCTACGTGTGTGACGGAAGCCCCCGCTGCGGCTGCCGCGAGTGTGGCGCCTCCGGTATAGGCAAAAAGATTCAGCACTTTAACGGGACGTCCGGCACTGCGAATTTTTTGGGAAAACCAGTCCCAGTTGGTAGCCTGCTCGGGAAAGAGTCCGGTATGCTTAAAGCTGAATGGTTTGAGATGAAAGGTCAGATTCTGGTATCGAATGCTCCACTGTTCGGGCAGATCAAAAAATTCCCATTCTCCGCCGCCTTTTTTGCTGCGGTGGTAGTGGCCATTTGGTTTTTTCCAGCCAGAATGCTGGCGCGGGGTATTCCAGATCACCTGCGGATCGGGACGAATCAGCAGATAGTCACCCCAGCGTTCCAGTTTTTCTCCGTTTGATGTATCAATGACTTCATAATCGTTCCAGTTGTCGGCAATCCACATGTTCGTGTCGTGTCCTTTCTACTACAATATATTTATGGTTAATATCCCTATGCTATCAATTCGTAATGTAATGTAACAGAAAAATAAGCATCTGACGGGCAGGTGCTTATTTTCTGTTTTATGTGTCCTGCTCTTTATTTTTGCAGGATTTCTTCTTTTGTGCTATTGTGTGCATGTGCGTTTGCGTTATTGTGTAAATGTACGCATATAGTAGTTGATGTCTGCTGTATTCCGTCTGGTTTCCATAGAAATCAAGAGTCAGGGCATAATTCCTGGTTACAGACGAGTCAATGCGTTTGAGCTGAGCATCCATTTCATTCATGCATACGTCCATCTGATCAAGCCGTGCATTCACTTTATCGAGTTGTTTGTAGATTGATTGGCTGGAGCTTTATGTCCAAGAGTTCAGACAGCGCCTGCAAATCATCTTTGCTGAGTGCCATACGATCACCTCCGCTGAAACAACACGCTTTTATATTTAGTATGAGCTGTAGAAGAATCCGCCGGGCCCTGAAAACGACAGGATTCGCTGCTATGTAAATTCTACCATAGGTGACAGAGAATGTCTAACAAAATATACAGGCCGTATTTTCAGTTTTTCAAAAACTTATGTCCTGTAAGCGTTACTGCCATCATAATGTTTTTGTTTCTTTATTTTATATAATAGAATATTATTGAGAATTAACTACAAAGATGTATGGTGTTTTTTAGGGGGCGGGACTTGCAGGCTGCGTCTGTGTAACGGGGATTTTGGGTGAAAATACTTCTGTCAGTGCAATTGTAGGTTTGGCAAAAGAAGAAATATAAAAATGTATTAAAAAAAATACAATAAAATTTTTGGAATCTCTTGCCTTCCGAGGTCCTTTCTTTTATAATATACTCGTTGTGACCTTGATAGCGTAGAAGCGTGAGGTTGCTGCAGCCAGCGAGACTGCAGGTTTTCCGTGGAGCGAATGTCAAGTTATAAAACTGGCGACAAGTCACTGTACAAAATTTTAATGGCCCGTATAAGCTTGGGCACCGTGTGAGTTCGCGACACGCACGGGAGAGTGTACAGTCACCGCTTGTCGTACTGAAACAAAGTGCGAAAAGGAGGCGACTTTTTTTATGGCAAGTCAGGTAATGAGAATTACATTGAAAGCGTATGACCATCAGTTAGTAGATGCGTCTGCTAAAAAAATCATCGAAACTGTAAAGAAGAACGGATCTCAGGTGAGCGGCCCTGTACCGCTTCCGACAAAGAAGGAAGTAGTTACGATTCTTAGAGCGGTTCACAAGTACAAAGATTCCAGAGAGCAGTTCGAGCAGAGAACGCATAAGAGACTGATTGATATCATCGCTCCGACCCAGAAGACAGTTGATGCGCTGTCCAGACTGGAAATGCCGGCAGGTGTCTACATTGACATCAAAATGAAGCAGAAATAAGCATTATATCATTACGAAGCAAATCCTATCAGGTTGATATAGAAGTAACATTATGAAGTTCCACTTATATCATGCTCTGTTCACTAGGATGATTGCCAGCAGGTAATCCGCTGTAGAAAAACAGGAGGTAAAGGAATGAAGAAAGCGATTTTAGCAACAAAAGTCGGAATGACTCAAATCTTCAGCGATGACGGAGTTCTCACTCCGGTAACTGTTCTTCAGGCAGGCCCGTGTGTTGTGACACAGGTTAAAACAGTCGAGAATGACGGTTACAGTGCAGTACAGGTTGGTTTTGTTGACAAGAGAGAGAAGCTGGTTGCAAAGCCGCAGAAAGGCTCTTTTGACAAGGCAGGCGTTTCTTACAAGAGATATGTAAGAGAGTTCAAATTTGAGGACGCTGAGAGCTACGAAGTAAAGCAGGAGATCAAAGCAGACGTGTTTGCAGCAGGCGACAAGATCGACGCAACTGCAATCTCCAAAGGTAAAGGCTTCCAGGGCGCAATCAAGAGACACGGACAGCACAGAGGACCGATGACACATGGTTCCAAGTATCATCGTCATGCAGGTTCCAATGGTGCAGCATCTGACCCGAGTAAGGTATTCAAGGGAAAGAAGATGCCTGGTCATATGGGCGCTAAGCAGATCACGGTTCAGAATCTTGAAGTGATCCGCGTAGACGCAGAGAACAATCTTATCTTAGTAAAGGGCGCTGTTCCGGGACCGAAGAAAGCACTTGTAACAATTAAAGAAACAGTGAAGTCCGGTAAATAAGCCTGAAATCAGGAAAGGAGGAAGACACAAATGGCAAACGTAGCTGTTTATAATATGGAAGGCAAAGAAGTTGGCACGATTGAGCTGAATGATGCAGTGTTTGGTGTGGAAGTAAATGAGCATCTCGTGCATCTTGCAGTTGTGAACCAGCTTGCAAATAAACGCCAGGGTACACAGAAAGCAAAGACACGTTCTGAAGTTTCTGGTGGCGGAAAGAAACCGTGGAGACAGAAAGGAACCGGTCACGCTAGACAGGGTTCAACAAGAGCTCCGCAGTGGACAGGCGGCGGAGTAGTATTTGCTCCGACACCGAGAAATTATACATTTAAGATGAACAAGAAAGAAAAGAGACTGGCTCTGAAGTCTGCACTGACCTCCAGAGTACAGGAGAACAAGCTGATTGTACTTGACGAGCTGAAACTTAGCGAGATCAAAACCAAGAACATGAAGGCAGTTCTGGATGCTCTGAATGTGAAGAAGGCTTTGGTTGTTTTGAATGAAAACGATCAGAACGTAGTTCTTTCTGCAAGAAATATCGTTGATGTAAAGACAGCCCTGACCAACACGATCAATGTATTCGATATTCTGAAATATAACACAGTAGTTGTTACAAAAGCTGCTGTAGCAGCAATTGAGGAGGTGTATGCATAATGGCAGATATTAGATATTATGACGTCATTCTCAAACCGGTAGTTACCGAGAAGAGCATGAATGCTATGTCAGAAAAGAAATACACATTCCTTGTTCATACAGATGCAACAAAGAATCAGATCAAAGAAGCTGTTCAGAAAATGTTTGACGGAACAAAGGTAAAGAGTGTCAACACTATGAACCTTGACGGTAAGAAGAGAAGACGTGGAATGGTAGTCGGAAAAACGGCAAAGACCAAAAAAGCAATCGTTACTCTGACTGAGGACAGCAAAGAGATCGAGATCTTCGAGGGGTTATAAGACTTGACGAAACCAAGTCGAAGACGCAGGTTGAGTCTTAGTCGGACCCCGTTCGCGAACCTTAGCGAGGTGGAAGCCGAGCTTAGTTGAGCGAACCTACCCGTTGGGTGAGACTTGACGAAATCAAGTCGACCCTCATTCACAAACCTTAACGAGCGCAGGACGCGCGTTTGGTTGCGTGAAGGAATATATGCGGCGACGCATGATAATTAATATCGAAAGGAGAAACATCATGGGAATTAAGACCTATAACCCATATACACCTTCCAGAAGACACATGACCGGTCTGGACAACGCTGAAATTACAAAGCATTCACCGGAGAAGGCTCTTCTGGTATCACTGCAGAAGCAGTCTGGACGTAATAACCAGGGTAAGATCACAGTGAGACACCGCGGAGGCGGTTCCAGAAAGAAATACAGAGTGATCGATTTCAAGAGAAATAAAGATGGTATTCCGGCAACGGTAATCGGAATCGAATACGATCCGAACAGAACAGCCAACATCGCACTGATCTGCTATGCAGACGGTGAGAAGGCATACATCCTTGCACCGCAGGGACTGAAAGACGGCATGAAGGTCATGAACGGACCGGAAGCAGAAGTACGTATCGGAAACTGCCTGCCGCTTTCCCAGATCCCGGTTGGTACTATGGTGCATAACATCGAGCTTTATCCGGGCCACGGCGGACAGATGGTACGTTCCGCTGGTAACGGAGCACAGTTGATGGCTAAGGAAGGCAAGTACGCAACACTGAGACTTCCGTCCGGTGAAATGAGAATGGTTCCGCTGAGCTGCCGCGCTACGGTTGGTGTAGTAGGAAACGCAGAACACAACCTGATCAACATCGGTAAAGCAGGAAGAAAACGCAACATGGGTATCCGCCCGACTGTTCGCGGTTCTGTTATGAACCCGAATGACCATCCGCATGGTGGTGGTGAAGGTAAGTGCGGTATCGGACGTCCGGGTCCGTGTACACCGTGGGGCAAACCTGCACTTGGTCTTAAGACGAGAGCAAAGAAGAAACATTCCAACAAGCTCATCGTAAGAAGACGCGACGGTAAAGCAATCAACTAATGTTCGAGAAAAATAAGGAGGTAAACCAATGGCTCGTTCACTGAAAAAAGGACCTTTCGCAGACGAAAGTTTACTGAAAAAAGTAGATGCCATGAATGCAGCAGGAAGCAAGCAGGTTATTAAGACCTGGTCACGCCGTTCCACAATCTTCCCGCAGTTCGTTGGACATACAATCGCTGTTCATGACGGAAGAAAGCATGTTCCGGTATATATTACAGAAGATATGGTTGGCCATAAACTTGGCGAATTCGTTGCTACCAGAACCTACAGAGGTCATGGCAAGGACGAAAAGAGATCTGGTGTAAGATAAAGATAAAATCCAGAAAATAAAGAGTGCAGCACGCCACAGATCGTCCCTGCGGGACTGGATGCTGCATAGCAGCAACCATCTGTGGCTTAGATGGGCATTCTGCCCATCTTCAAAATGAAAAATACAGCCTTTTGCAAGCGCGCTTGCACAGTCTGTTTTTTCATTTTGCTGCTGCTTCAATTTCGAAATAAAATCAGTCCGCCCGGGGAGGGCGTTGCGGGGCAAAAGCCCTGAGAATGGAAGGAGGCTACATCCAATGGCTAAAGGACATAGATCCCAAATTAAGAGAGAGAGAAATGCTCAGAAGGATACGAGACCGTCAGCAAAGCTGTCATACGCTCGTGTTTCTGTCCAGAAAGCATGTTATGTTTTAGACGCGATCAGAGGTAAAGATGTACAGTCAGCACTTGGTATTGTTACTTACAATCCGAGATATGCTTCTGAACTGATTGCAAAACTGTTAAAGTCAGCAATTGCAAACGCTGAAAACAACAACGGTATGAGTGCCGAGAACCTGTACGTAGAAGAGTGCTACGCAAACAAGGGACCGACAATGAAACGAGTAAGACCGAGAGCACAGGGCAGGGCTTACAGGATCGAAAAGAGAATGAGCCATATCACAATCGTGCTTAACGAGAAATAAGGAGGACAATCATGGGACAGAAAGTAAATCCACACGGTCTTAGAGTTGGCGTTATTAAAGACTGGGATTCCAGATGGTATGCAGAAGGTGATTTCGCTGACTGCCTGGTACAGGACCACGAAATCAGAAAATTCCTGAAAAAGAGATTATACAGTGCAGGTGTTTCCAAGATTGAAATCGAAAGAGCATCTGATCGCATCAAAGTTATCATCCACACAGCAAAACCGGGCGTTGTAATCGGTAAGGGTGGAGCTGAGATCGAAAAATTGAAAGCAGAGCTTCAGAAGCTTGTTGATAAAAAGCTTATTGTTGATATCAAAGAGATCAAGAGACCGGATAAGGATGCTCAGCTCGTTGCAGAGAATATTGCAGCACAGCTTGAGAACCGTGTTTCCTTCCGTCGTGCCATGAAGTCTACCATGAGCAGAACGATGAAAGCCGGCGCACTCGGTATCAAGACCTGCGCATCCGGACGTCTTGGCGGAGCCGATATGGCACGTACTGAGTTCTACAGTGACGGAACTATTCCGCTTCAGACACTGAGAGCAGATATTGACTATGGATTCGCTGAGGCAGATACAACCTACGGCAAAGTTGGCGTAAAGGTTTGGATCTACAAGGGCGAAGTACTTCCATCTAAAAAAGAAGGGAGCGATAAATAATTATGTTAATGCCAAAGAGAGTAAAACGTCGTAAACAGTTCCGCGGTTCCATGAAAGGAAAAGCGTTAAGAGGAAATACAATCTCCTACGGTGATTTTGGTCTTGTGGCTACTGAGCCGTGCTGGATCAGATCAAACCAGATTGAGGCAGCCCGTATCGCTATGACACGTTACATCAAGCGTGGTGGTAAGGTATGGATCAAGATTTTCCCGGATAAACCAGTAACAGCAAAACCGGCAGAAACACGAATGGGTTCCGGAAAAGGAACGCTGGAGTACTGGGTAGCAGTTGTAAAACCAGGCCGCGTAATGTTCGAGCTTGCAGGAGTTCCTGAGGAAGTTGCTCGTGAGGCATTGCGTCTTGCCATGCACAAGTTACCTTGCAAATGTAAAATCGTTTCTCGTGCAGACTTAGAAGGCGGTGATAACAGTGAAAATTAATAAGTATGTGGAAGATTTAAAGAACAAATCAGCTGCAGAATTAAATGAAGAATTAGTAGCTGCTAAGAAGGAACTTTTCAATCTGAGATTCCAGAATGCAACGAATCAGCTGGATAACACGAGCAGGATCAAAGAGGTTCGCAAGAACATCGCCAGAATTCAGACCGTTATCACAGAAAAAGCAAACGCTTAATCGGCGCAGTTCAGATTGAAGAAAGGAGAATTTTCCGTGGAAAGAAATCTTAGAAAAACCCGTACGGGTAAGGTTGTCAGTGACAAAATGGACAAAACAATCGTTGTTGCAGTAGAAGACCACGTAAGACATCCGCTTTACAACAAAATCGTAAAGAGAACTTACAAGCTGAAAGCTCATGACGAGAACAACGAATGCAATATCGGAGATACAGTAAAAGTTATGGAGACAAGACCGCTGTCAAAAGATAAGAGATGGAGACTTGTTGAAATCGTTGAAAAGGTTAAATAGTATAGGAGGTATATCAGCATGGTACAGCAGGAAACCAGACTGAGAGTTGCTGATAATACTGGTGCGAAAGAGCTTCTCTGCATCCGTGTTATGGGTGGTTCTACAAGAAGATATGCAAGTATTGGCGATATTATCGTTGCTTCTGTTAAAGATGCAACACCAGGTGGTGTTGTTAAAAAGGGTGACGTTGTAAAGGCTGTTGTAGTACGTACAGTAAATGGTGTTCGCCGTAAAGACGGTTCTTATATCAGATTTGATGAAAATGCAGCAGTTATTATCAAGGATGACCTGAATCCGAGAGGAACACGTATTTTTGGACCAGTAGCCAGAGAGCTTCGTGATAAGAAGTTCATGAAGATCGTTTCTTTGGCTCCGGAAGTATTATAAGGAGGGCCAAAAGAATGAATAAGATCAAGACAGGCGATACAGTTAAGGTAATCGCAGGCAAAGATAAAGGTAAAGATGGCAAGGTTCTGGCTGTAAAGGACGGCAAGGTACTCGTTGAGGGAATCGGCATGGTAACAAAGCATGCAAAACCGTCAGCAGCAAATCAGCAGGGCGGCATCGTGAACAAAGAGTCCTATATCGATGCATCCAATGTTATGTACCTTCATAAAGGTAAGGCAACAAGAGTTGGTTTTAAGATGGATGGAGATAAAAAAGTCCGCGTAGCAAAATCTACCGGCGAAGTGATTAACTAAGTAGGAGAGGAGGTTGCACAAGTTGAGCAGACTGAAAGAGATTTATCAAAATGAGATCGTAGATGCTATGATCAAAAAATTCGGATATAAAAATATTATGGAAGTTCCGAAGCTTGACAAGGTTGTAATCAACATGGGTGTTGGTGAAGCCAAGGACAATGCGAAGGTTCTGGAATCTGCTGTAAAGGATATGGAAACAATTACCGGCCAGAAGGCAGTTCTTACAAAGGCTAAAAATTCCGTTGCAAACTTCAAGATCAGAGAAGGTATGGCAATTGGTTGCAAAACTACACTTCGTGGTGAGAAGATGTATGATTTCGTAGACCGCCTGATCAATCTTGCACTGCCGCGTGTACGTGACTTCAGAGGTGTAAACCCGAACGCATTCGACGGTAGAGGAAACTATGCTCTTGGTATCAAAGAGCAGCTGATCTTCCCGGAAATCGAGTACGATAAGATCGATAAAGTCAGAGGTATGGATGTAATCTTCGTTACAACTGCCAAGACAGATGAAGAAGCCCGTGAATTGTTGAGATTATTCAATATGCCGTTTACGAAATAAAAAGACAGCATAGTAGGAGGAAAATTTCATGGCAAAGACAGCAATGAAAATCAAACAGCAGCGCGCACCGAAGTTCTCCACGAGAGCATATACACGCTGCAGAATCTGCGGACGTCCGCATTCCGTTCTGAGAAAATATGGCATCTGCCGTGTATGCTTCCGTGAACTGGCATACAAGGGACAGATCCCGGGAGTAAAAAAAGCAAGCTGGTGACCGAAAGCAGCTTAGTGAATTCGAGCCGAAGGCGAAGAATGAACTTAGCGCGAGGTCGTTCCTGAGCCTTAACGAATGCAAGCTGGTAAGCGCAGCATGAGTTTAGTCGAAGGAACATACCCCTTCTTTAGATAGTGGGCAGCCAAGATATATAACAAACCAAAACAACAACATGACATGAAAAGTCTGAAAAACAGGAGGAAACTATCATGACAATGAGCGATCCGATTGCAGATATGCTTACAAGAATCCGTAACGCAAATACTGCAAAACACGATACCGTAGATGTACCGTCATCCAAAATGAAACTTGCAATCGCAAACATTCTTCTGGACGAAGGATACATCAAAAAATATGACCTGATCGAGGATGGAGTTGTAAAGACAATTCATATCACTCTGAAATATGGTGCTGACAAGAACGAAAAAATCATTACAGGTATTAAGAGAATCTCTAAGCCGGGTCTTCGCGTATACGCAGGCAAAGAGAATCTTCCGAGAGTACTTGGTGGTCTGGGTGTAGCGATCCTTTCTACAAATCAGGGCGTTATCACAGACAAAGAGGCCAGAAAACTTCAGGTTGGCGGCGAGGTTCTTGCTTTCGTTTGGTAGGCATTGAACACTTAACGAAAATGAGCTGAAGGCGAAATTTGAGTTTAGTGAGAAAGCCGTTCGCGAACCTTAGCGAGTGCAAGTCGACAGGCGCAGCAAGAGCTTAGTCGAAGGAAGACACCTCGTAATAGTTAGTAATTCCGTCATGCAGGTCGCAGACCGCCTGCTACGCAGGCTATCCGCTGCTTTGCAGCTCCTGTCTGCGACTCACTGGGCGTCCCGCCCAGCTGTCAAAACAGTTATACAGTCTCCGGCAAATAAATTTGCTGAGCCTGTCTCCCTGTTTTTCTGCATGACTGGACTTGTATACTGAAAACAGAGAAGGCGTTCTGCCTTCTCCGAAAATCTAAGTAAGGAGGAAAAAGGCATGTCACGTATAGGAAGAATGCCAATCGCAATCCCGGCAGGCGTTACTGTTACGATTGCAGAAGGTAACAAGGTTACCACAAAAGGACCGAAGGGAACTCTGGAAAGAGTACTTCCGAAGGAAATGGAAATTAAAATGGAAGATGGTCACGTAGTAGTTACCAGACCAAACGATCTGAAGAGAATGAAATCTCTCCATGGTCTTACCAGAACACTGATTCACAACATGGTAGTTGGTGTAAGCGAAGGTTATACCAAGACCTTGGAAGTAAACGGTGTTGGTTATAAAGCTCAGAAGAGCGGCAAGAAGCTGACGTTGTCTCTTGGATATTCACATCCGGTAGAGATGGAAGATCCGGACGGAATCGAAACAAAGGTTGATGGAAACAAGATTGTTGTTTCTGGTATCAACAAAGAGCAGGTTGGCCAGTACGCAGCCGAGATCAGAGAAAAGAGAAAACCGGAGCCGTATAAGGGCAAGGGTATCAAGTATGCTGACGAGGTAATCAGACGTAAAGTTGGTAAGACTGGTAAAAAATAAATAAGGAGAGTGTGAAGAATGGTTAGCAAAGAATCGAGAACTAAAGTTCGTTTGAATAAGCATAAAAGAATTCGTAATCGTTTCAGCGGCACTGCTGAAAGACCACGTCTTGCTGTGTTCAGAAGCAATAATCATATGTATGCACAGATTATTGATGACTCCGTTGGAAACACTCTGGCAGCTGCAAGCACACTTCAGAAAGAAGTGAAGGCAGAGCTGGAGAAGACCAACAACGTTGATGCAGCGGCTTATCTTGGAAAAGTTATTGCGCAGAAGGCTCTTGAAAAAGGAATCAAAGAGGTTGTTTTTGACAGAGGCGGATTTATCTATCAGGGCAAAGTAAAAGCACTGGCAGAGGCAGCAAGAGAAGCTGGGCTGGAATTCTAAGAGGGAGGAAAAGACACATGAGACATGAGATTATCGATCCGAATCAGTTCGAACTGACTGACAAGGTAGTGTCAATCAAGCGTGTATCTAAGACTGTAAAAGGTGGTCGTACCATGCGTTTTACAGCTCTGGTTGTTGTTGGTGACGGCAACGGACACGTAGGCGCCGGCCTTGGAAAAGCAACAGAAATTCCGGAAGCAATCCGTAAGGGCAAAGAAGATGCAATGAAAAAGCTGATCTGCATCCCGATGAATGAGGATGCCAGCGTACCGTACGATTTTACAGGAAAGTTTGGCGGCGCATCCGTACTGCTCCGCAAAGCCCCGCTTGGTACTGGTATCATCGCAGGTGGCCCGGCACGTAATGTTCTGGAGATCGCAGGTATTAAAAATATCCGTGCAAAATCACTTGGTTCCAACAATAAGCAGAACGTTGTTCTTGCAACACTGGAAGCGCTGAAGCAGATGAAATCTCCGGAGGAAGTTGCCAGACTTCGCGGAAAATCTGTAGAAGAGATTCTGGGTTAGGAGGTTTGAACGATGGCAGATAAATTAAAAATCACATTAGTTAAATCACCGATCGGTGCGATTCCGAAGCATCGTGCAACAGTTAAGGCACTTGGCCTTACAAAGATGCACAAAACGGTGGAGCTTCCGAACAATGATGCGGTAAAAGGCATGATTGCTCAGGTTTGCCATATGGTTAAGGTAGAAGAAGCATAAATAATATTCAGATAAGGAGGTGCCATAATGGATTTATCAAACTTAAAACCAGCTGCAGGTTCCGTACACAGCGATAATTTCAGAAGAGGACGTGGTCACGCTTCCGGAAACGGTAAAACAGCAGGTAAGGGACATAAAGGTCAGAAAGCACGTTCAGGCGCACCGAGAATTGGTTTCGAAGGTGGACAGATGCCTTTGTACAGACGTCTCCCGAAGAGAGGCTTCACGAACAGAAATACTCTGGAAATTGAAGCAATCAACATGGGCGCACTGGAAGTATTTGATAACGGTACAGAGGTTACGATTGAGAAACTCATCGAGACCGGTATCGTAAAGAGTGTGAAAGACGGCGTGAAAGTACTTGGCGGCGGAACACTGACAAAGAAACTGACTGTAAAGGTAAATGCTTTCAGTGAAAGCGCAAAAACGAAAATCGAAGAGCTCGGTGGAAAAGCAGAGGTGATCTAATATGTTAGAGACACTGAAGAATGCGTTTAGAGTTAAAGACATTCGCAAAAAGCTTTTTTTCACTTTTTGCATGATTATTGTGATTCGGCTTGGCTCACAGCTTCCGGTACCCGGAGTAAACAGAAGTTATTTTTCACAGTGGTTTGCACAGCAGTCCAATGATGCATTTAATTTCTTCTCTGCATTCACCGGTGGCTCCTTCGAGAAAATGTCAATTTTTGCGTTGAGCATTACGCCGTATATTACTTCATCCATTATTATACAGCTCCTCACCATTGCCATTCCGGCATTGGAGGAGATGCATAAGGATGGAGAAGATGGTCGTAAGAAGATTGCAACAATTACGCGTTACGTTACAGTTGTGTTGGCTCTCGTTGAGAGTACAGCTATGACCGTAGGCTTTGGACGTTCAGGTCTGATTCCGGATATGAATTTCTTAAAAGGACTTACTGTAGTTGTTGCACTCACAGCAGGAAGTGCTTTCCTGATGTGGATTGGTGAGCGAATCACAGAAAAGGGTGTAGGAAATGGTATTTCCATCGTCCTGATGGTCAATATTCTTTCCAGCATTCCGTCTGATATGACCGGATTGTTTGAAATGTTTGTAAAGGGCAAATCCATTGCTCACGGAGCACTGGCAGCGCTGATTATCGTAGCGGTTATTCTGGTTACTATCATTCTGGTAATTGTACTGAATGATGCGATCCGGAAGATTCCGGTGCAGTATGCAAAGAAGATGCAGGGCAGAAAGATGGTGGGCGGACAGTCTACATTTATTCCGCTGAAGGTCAATACTGCAGGCGTTATCCCGGTTATCTTTGCTTCCTCGCTGATGTCAATACCGCAGATTGTGATTTCCTTCTCAGGAGCAAATCCGACCGGAGTCGCAGCAACAATCATTGGAATGCTCAGCCAGGGCAACTGGTTTAATTTTAACAAACCGGTATATTCGATTGGTTTGGTTCTGTATATTGTTTTGATCGTATTTTTTGCTTATTTCTATACTTCAATCACCTTTAACCCGATTGAAGTTGCAGACAATATGAAAAAACAGGGCGGATTTATCCCGGGTATCCGGCCGGGCAAGCCAACGACAGATTACCTGAACAAAATTCTTGGATACCTTGTTTTCCTTGGTGCTGCAGGACTCATCATCGTAGTTCTGGTGCCGGTATTCTTTAACGGAGTATTCGGTGCACAGGTTTCCTTCGGAGGAACCTCTATCATCATCATTGTGGGTGTTATCCTTGAAACTTTAAAACAGATTGAATCCCAGATGTTAGTGCGTAACTACAAAGGCTTCTTATCAGAGTAGCAGGTTACGCCAGCAGGGAAATGCAAAAGATTCAGTGTACTTCTTCCGGTTGTATAGCAGCATGCCACCTGTGGCAGCTGTCATACAAGTGGAGGGAGTGCACTAAAATGTTATATAGATACAATTGCAAAATTGCTTTGTATCTGATTAGGAAAAGGTGGTATTTACAATTATGAAGATAGTCATGCTGGGAGCACCAGGCGCAGGGAAAGGTACACAGGCAAAAATGATTGCGGCAAAGTACGAAGTGCCGCATATTTCAACGGGGGATATTTTCCGCGCAAACATTAAAAATGGTACAGAGCTTGGAAGGAAGGCAAAAGAATATATGGACCAGGGGCTCCTTGTCCCGGATGAGCTGACGGTAGATCTTGTGATTGATCGTCTGAGTCAGGAGGATTGTAAAAAGGGTTATATTCTGGATGGTTTTCCGAGAACAATTCCGCAGGCGGAGGCATTGGATGCCGCGCTTGCAAAACGCGGAGAAAAGATGGATTATGCGATTGATGTGGATGTTCCGGATGAAAATATCGTGAACAGAATGTCGGGAAGAAGAGCTTGCACAGGCTGCGGAGCGACGTATCATATTGTACACAATCCGTCCGGCAAGGGCGATATTTGTGAGACTTGCGGTGAAGTGTTGGTGCTTCGTGACGACGATCAGCCGGAGACCGTTCAGAAGAGACTGACGGTCTATCATGATCAGACACAGCCGCTCATTGATTACTATACAACACAGGGCATTTTGAAGGCTGTGGACGGTACGCAGGATATGAATGATGTATTTACAGCAATCACAAAAATTCTGGAGGCGTAAATCATGGCAGTGACAGTGAAGTCTGCAAAAGAAATTGACCTGATGCGGGAGGCCGGAAGGCTTCTTGAGATTGTCCATAAAGAACTTGCAGATGCGATTCGTCCGGGTATTTCAACGCATGAATTGGATAAATTGGGAGAGCGTGTGATCCGCAGCTTCGGGTGTGAACCGAATTTTCTCAATTACAATGGTTATCCGGCATCGTTTTGTATTTCTGTGAATGATGAAGTGGTCCATGGAATCCCTTATAAAGAGAAGCTTCTGCAGGAGGGGGATATTGTGAGCATTGATGCAGGCCTGATTTATAAAGGTATGCATTCGGATGCTGCCCGTACTTATGGAGTGGGAAAGATTTCGCCGGAGGCACAGAAGCTGATTGATGTGACGAGGGAATCCTTTTTCAGAGGACTTGAATTTGCAAAGGCCGGAAACCGGCTGTATGAGATCTCAGCAGCAATCGGGGACTATGCAGAATCTTTTGGATATGGTGTGGTGAGAGACCTGGTTGGTCATGGCATAGGTCATGCGCTTCACGAGGATCCGCAGATTCCAAATTTCCGCCAAAAAAGCCGTGGTATTCGTCTTGTGCCAGGTATGACGCTTGCAATTGAGCCGATGATCAACGCCGGACGGGCAGATGTGGAATGGCTTGATGACGACTGGACCGTAGTGACAGAGGATGGAAGCTTGTCGGCGCATTACGAGAATACGATCCTGATCACAGAAGGCGAACCGGAGATTCTTACTTTAAGTGAGAACAGTCCGGAAGGGCGTAAGTTTCCGTTCTGAGACGGCACGCAGAGAAAAACGGTCAAATTTGCCGCCGGGATGCGGCACGGAGGAAGAACGTGAGGGAATGGAGATCAGAGATGCTGGCTGTCTCGAGAGCCGGGCATGATAAAGGTATCCTGTATGTGGTGTTGAAGGATGACGGCACATATTTCTGGCTGTCAGACGGCAGGCGGAGGCTTCTGGAGACGCCTAAGAAAAAAAAGCAGAAGCATGTACAGGTAATCAGACACCTGCCGGAGGAGATCCGGGTGCAGCTGCAGTCCATCACAATGGATGCCCACGTGAGACGAATCCTAAAGGATTACCAGAATCTGCAGGGAAGTGAAATATCAGGCTGCGAATCACAGGATATTTGATCCTCGCGGAAATAAACAGGAAATGTATAGTGTATGACAGGAGGTCTATATGTCAAAAGCAGATGTCATTGAAGTAGAAGGTACCGTACTGGAAAAACTGCCGAACGCCATGTTTCGGGTAGAGCTTGAAAACAAGCATGTGGTACTGGCGCATATCAGCGGAAAGCTTCGCATGAACTTTATCCGGATTCTTCCGGGCGATAAGGTTACGATTGAGCTTTCTCCGTATGATCTGACAAAGGGCAGAATTATCTGGAGAGATAAATAAAAGCGGTAAAATGCCGTGGGAATTTCAAATCAGACAAAGAGGGTGTTGCAAAATTGCTGACATCCTCTTTTTTATGTGCACAAAGCAGAAAGGAATATGCCACATATGCGGCCTGCCCCGCCACGGCGAGTGGGGGAAAATCTTCCCTACTCGATTGAAACAGATTATTATTTTAATAATTTTGCATATTATCTTGATAGTTCTTATCTTCTATTTTGTGTAAACTTTTTATATCAAAAAGCGAACAAAAAGGAGGTATTTTTATGAAGAGAACAGTTATTCAACGCGGTAGGCAGTTATTTTCGGCAGTAATAAGCGCCAGTATGCTATTGACCGGCGTAATGGTGGGAACGATATCTGCACAGGAGCAGACGCCGAAAGACGGGGCAGATGGACTGATGGTAGGAGTGGGCATGGAGGTGATTACGCCTACGTCAGACATGTATCCGACCACTTGGGGAAGCGGTAACAGAGGTTTTACGTTCATCGGTGCGGTGGAGGACATTTATGTACGCGTCATTGCTGTGAGCAATGCGGGCGAGAATGCTTCACCGGAGAATACTTCTCTGATCTTAAGCTTTGAGACAGGAAAAGGGCCTTATCCGGCGGAATTTATCGAAACGTTGAGCAGTGAAACAGGCGTACCGAAGGCTCAGGTTTTTTGGTCCACAACACATATGCATTCAGCTCCGGAGATTACAACGGCTGATTGGGCGGACGGGCTGGATATCGAGATACGGACGGATGACCCGGCAAATACGCTGGCAGATCTTGCAGCGAAAAATAAGGCGAAATGGGGCGCAATGGTAAAGAAGCAGATGGTTGCAGCTGCAGAAACGGCAATAGCGTCCATGGTGCCGGCGGAGGTATCCCTGGGTACCACAAACAGCTATATTAATGTAAACCGTGATACAAAGTACAGCAATAACCTGGTGCAGAATCCGTATGATCCACTCGGCGACCTGATTCCTGGAACCCTGGAAGGCTATAATGGAGAAGGGTTTTCTGACAAAACACTTTCCGTAGTAGAATTCAGAGAGCGCACAGGTGACAAGGAGCCGATCGCGTTTATCGTACATTACGCAATGCATAATACACTACTTTATGCGAATGACTATTTTAATCCGGACTATAATGAGGCGCACGGAGTAAGAATTGCAGAAGAAAGTGACATTGAGGAAGGCATTTATGATACGGAGCAGATCAAAAACACAGTTCTGAGTACAAAACTGGAGAAAAATGTTGCGTACTGTGAACCGTATGAAAAAAATTATCGAAGCATAGACGCTCTGGATGCGGCGGAAAACAAAGACGGACTGACATCAGCAAATGCGGCGGTTCATCCGGATATTGCAGGTCTCGTTTCACAGTACGTGGAGAAGAAATATCCGGGTGCAGTTGCGTTGTGGATGAGCGGTGCGGCAGGCGATCAGAACCCGGTTTTGCGCAATACCTTTAACTTTGAAAGCCCTTATACGGATTCTGTATTGGAGATTCCGGTTAATGGTGGTATGATTGAGACAGCCACTTATTATGCAGCCATTCAGTTTGAAGATGTACAAAGAGCAATTGCGCAGATCGAAAAAGAAAATGACTTTGTGTCAGACACACCGATTAGTTTTGCGTGGGGCAGAAGCGAGGTAGCTCCTATTGATGAGCTGTACTATGAAAAAGATAAGAAGACCGGAGAGTTTCTTGAGCCGACAGAGTATCCGATGGTTCAGTTGTTTATGACCGTTATGAGGCTTGGAGATATCACTTTTGCCGGTGTTCCGCATGAGCTTTATAATGCAATTGGCGTTGCAGTACGTGACGAAACCGTATGTGGAGATGCACCGACCGAGAATACGCTGGTTGTGAATCATTGCTGGACACATGCGGAGGAAGACAGCTATCGCAGCTATTATCCGGACGATGTGGCAATTTCCAACAACAGTCACCGTTGGGGCAAAGCGGTAAAATATCCGTCTGGCGTGATCAACGATGCGTTTAAAGACCTGCTTTCAGGGTTGTGGGAACAGGCGACAGCAGCAGAATAGAAGCTGCAAAACAGCACAAAGATTTTTATCTCTTACGTAAAGAGAGTGGCTGAATCGGCCGCTCTTTTTATGGATTTTGAAAATAAAAGGAGGATAGGCATTAATGGAATGGAAAAAGAAAGACAGATCGCCATGTTCTTTGCGCAGCAAGATGATATTTTGGATATTTGTATTTCTCTGTCCGATTTTGCTGATCCTCAGCATTGGAATGAACTGGATTTTCAAAGCCTTCCAGAATCAGATGATTGTAAATTATGAGGAATCGCTGAAGCCATTTGCGGTAGATATAGACAGAATCTTTTCTTCTGCGAAGAGGATTTTGTACAGTGAAACAAATTCTTCCGGAATTTTGGAGATCGAGCCGGGCAGCGGTATGGAGGCGCTGGAGCAGATAGAAAGTGCAGGGGAGCATCTCACTGATTTACTGACAATGCAGGAGAAAATTGATGCGTTGTTTTGGCTGGGAGAGGAAACTATTGTTTTTGTACAGAATTATAACAGCTCCTATACAGAAAACAGAAAGGTAGCAGATGCTTTGTATGAAGCAGTCTGTCAGATTTCCGGGGAGGCGGTTCTGACCAGGGACATCTTTCAGGCTCTGCAGGTAGGAGAGACATTTTATTTTTATCTGGGAATTCCGATTGGAGGGAATCTGTTCGGGTGCTGGATATCAGAAGATCATTTATTTGAAAACATACGGAATACAGTGTTCCCGGGGGTTGAATCTGTGTTTTTTGCAGATATGGAAGGAAGACCACTGTTGGCGGAGGGAACCAGCGGAAAACAAAAAAGAGGGATTGAGACAAGCAGACAACTTTCGGAGGCACCGTTTTTTGTGACTGTTCTATGGAACGGAGATGTTGTGTATCAGACTTTGAAGCAGACGAAATGGCTGATGTTTATTATTATGGCAGCAGCATTTTGCCTCTTTTTGATTTATCTGATTTTTCTGCGTAGGGATCTTTTCCGTCCGCTCAGATATCTGACGAAGAATATTGACCGCCTTGGAAGCGGGGGAGAAAAGGAACTGCACCGGGATAAAAAGGAAACTGCGGAGTTTCAGCAGGTGTATCGTGCATTAATTGACATGGCAAATGATATTCGCAATCTGAGGATTGACATTTATGAAAAAGAGATTATAAACCAGAAGACACAGGTAGAATTGTATCAGCTTCAGATAAGACCCCATTTTTTTGTAAATGTACTGAATAATATGCGGTGCCTGACAAGAGAGGGAAAATCGGAGATGGCGGATGAGATGATCCGGTTGCTCATCTTTCACTGTCGATACGTACTGTATAGCAGTCAAACTGTTTTGCTGGATGAAGAGCTGACGTTTATCCGCAATTATATCCGGTTGCAGAATGTACAGCATAATGGCAGGTATACCCTGGAAATTTGCTGTGCAGAAGCATTTCTGGACTATGAGATACCGGTTCTTCTGATTCAGATACTGGTGGAAAATGCAATGAAACACAGTGGGGACAGCGTGGAAAATATCAGGATACGGATTGAGGCCAGGGAGGAGCAGGATGCTGGAAAACATTATCTGTGCATTTCCGTTGCAGATAATGGAGCAGGATTCTCCGAAGAGGCTCTCAGGTATTTGCTGGATGATGAGATAACGGCTGTACAGGATTGGGGACATGGGATAGGGATTCGCAACATCCGCAGGCGTTTAACGCTGTTTTATGGAGCTGATGCAGGAGTTCGGGTGCAGAATATGGAAGAAGGCGGTGCAAAAACAGAGGTGTTTTTTCCTGTTTCCTAGCAGAAAAGATGTCTATAAAACGAAAACGGGCTGTGTTTACGTATGGAGGGGGATATGAAAAGAGGAAAGATCATTTTAATGGTGGTTGTTATACTGAGCCTGGTTAGCAGGAAGGGGTATGGTCAGGAAAGTCCAGAGGAAATACTGTTGACAGCGCCCCTGTTTTTTGAGAATCGAATTCCGGAGGAGCTGACAGAAATTACGGAACTGGCAGATGAGATAGTGTATGGCAAAATCGGAGTCCATGTACGCTTTGTACCTGTACTTCGCCTGACCGGAAGGGATACGAGGCGGAACAAGGAAATGCTGCTACTGGAAAGAGAGGGGGCTGTTTTTGATCTGCTGCATGCCTCAATGAATGGTTATGAATTTGCGGAGATTACAGAGCTGGTAGCCGAATATGGAACAGATATTCTGGAACTATTCAAAAAAAACGGCCAGGATTTGCTGGAGGGAAATGAACTGAGATCCATTCCCTCGCTCGGGGATTATGTGAGCGGCCAGGGAATTGCGATGCGGAAGGATATTCTTGAAAAGTATAAAATATCTCTGGATTCTCTTCAAACTTATGCAGATTTTGATCAGCTTTTTGCATGGCTCGCGCCTTTGGAGGAGAGAATGAAAATGATCTGCAGCTACAGTACCAAAAGAGGACTTTTGTACCGATATACATGGAATGGATTTGAAAACACGGTATTTTGTGTGTCAGAAGATGACGGGGAAGTAGCAAATTGGTATGGGACACAGGACTACCGGGAGCTGGTACAGCTGTTTCGAAAGTGGTATGAACAAGGGTATTTGTATGAATATTCGGCTTTACAGGAGATACAGGCAGCTGATCTGGTGCGGTCAGGCATCCTATTTTCCTATGTGTGTGCTTATAAACCGGGAATAGAAACAGAGGTCAGCAATCACTGCGGCAGGAGTATGGTTGTAAAGGAGCTGACAAAGCCAATGATTACAAATGCTTCTCTGGAAAGGGGCTGTTGGGGTATTTCAAAAGAATGTGCTTACCCAGAGAAAGCGATGCAGCTGCTGAATCTCCTTTACACGGACCGAGATCTGATTAATCTGCTTGCGAATGGAATTGAAGGAGTACATTATAAAAAATGTGAAGATGATACGATCGTGCCTGCGGGCAGAGAAGGATTTTTTAACGATGCTTCTTGGATATTGCCTAACCAATATATGACAGATGTGAGGTATGGAGACGATGCACGGCTGTGGGATATGCTGGACTGTTATAACCGATCTGCTGTGGAAGCCCCGAATCTTTTTTTTGCTTTTGATGATACAGCGGTAAAGGCGGAAAATGCAGCGATAAATAAAATTGCATCCGAGTACACTTACGGATTGGAAAGCGGGCAGCTTGATCCGGATATTTATCTTCCAGAAATGCTGGGAAAAATGCAGGAGGCGGGAGAAACGCAGGTGTGTCTGGAATTATCCGGACAGTACCAGGCATGGAGAACAGAACAGAAGGAAAGAAACGGGGGAAAGAAATGAACGTGTTGATTGTTGATGATGATGTTCCATACCTGAATTCACTTTGCAGAGAGATTCACTGGAAGGCGCTTTTGGCCGAGGAAGTCTATACGGCAATGGGCGGGGCGGAGGCGATGGAAATTCTGCGTACCAGAGCGATTGATCTTTTGATTACTGATATCGAAATGCCGGGGAAATCAGGCCTGCATCTGCTTGATTGGTGCAGGGAGGAATCGTACCGTTGTATGACAATTATTCTTAGTAGCTTTCCGGACTTTTCTTATGCGCAGCGGGCAATTTCCCTTGGCGTATTCTCCTATCTGCTGAAAACAAGCGAGTATTCTGTCCTGGAAGACATGATCCGGCGCGCGATGGTAGAGCTTATGCGCCGCAGGGAGCAGCAGGAAGAGACATCAGAAGCACGTCAGCCAGGCCAGATTGAGAAGATTCGTTACTATATTTCAGAGCATATTTCGGAGGAAATCAACCGGAGCATGTTAGCAAAATACGTTGGGTTTTCACCGGAATACCTTTCCTCTTATTTTAAAAAGATGACAGGGCAGTCGCTGAACAGTTATATTAATTCCGAAAAAATATATTTTTCACAGAAAATGCTTTTACAGACCGACCTGCCGATCAGTATGATTGCGCAGAATCTGGGGTTTGAAACCTCGTCTTATTTCACAGCATTGTTTCGAAAGATGACAGGGATGACACCGCGGGAGTTCAGGAAAAAGAGGACAGGTGTGAAAGATCAATTATTTTAAGGATTTATGGGAAGCCTACATGATTCAGGAAAATTCTGCTTGCAATTTCAAAAAGCACGTATTATAATGATATCTGTACTTTTGTGGGCACGGGGATAGTGCGTCTATTCGTATGCTCAAAAACAGAACAAAGGTGAAAGGAGGATTAACCATGAAGGTTAGATCATCAGTGAAGCCAATCTGTGAAAAGTGTAAGGTAATCAAGAGAAAAGGAAGCATCCGTATTATCTGCGAGAACCCGAAGCACAAACAGAGACAGGGCTAATCACACAAAACGGCGGAATGACAGTGAGAAATTTTTCTGTGATAGGATATTAGAATCTTTTCTGGAAGAAGGATCACAGTCATAAATCAATATAACGATGGAATAAATGAGAATATGACTCTTTTATATAGATAGTCCGGATTTTATTTCGTTGCGATATTGCTTTTAATACCAGCTCAGGATTTGGCAGTACACGATTTTGTGCAAATACCGCTGGCGCAAAATGAGCATGTCATGCAAGAGTGTGCACATTCCTTACGGAACGCGCGGAAGTGTGTACGTGGATCGCACTCACAGCTTAATGAGATGGAAAGGTCACTTCGGTGGCTGGGCGGCTATGACTGCCCCAATTAGAGACAATAAGAAAATGGAGGAACAATTACATGGCTCGTATTGCTGGTGTAGACTTACCAAGAGAAAAACGTGCAGAAATCGGTTTGACCTATATCTACGGTATTGGTAGAACAAGCTCAAACAAGATTCTGGCTGCAGCGAATGTAAATCCTGACACACGCGTCAGAGATTTGACCGATGAGGAAGTTGCGAGAATCCGTGACATCATCGATGCGCATTATATGGTAGAAGGTGATCTCAGAAGAGATACAGCCCTCAACATCAAGAGACTGCAGGAAATCGGATGCTACAGAGGTATCCGTCATAGAAAAGGCCTTCCGGTTCGTGGTCAGAAGACAAAGACCAACGCAAGAACACGTAAGGGTCCGAAGAGAACAGTAGCTAATAAGAAAAAGTAAGCAGTTAACATACCCGTAAAAATTAAGAAGAAAGTAGGTTAGTTTAGATTATGGCAGCTAAAAAAGTTACAAAGAAAGTGACAAAAAAGCGCGTTAAGAAAAACGTTGAACGTGGACAGGCACATATCCAGTCATCCTTCAACAATACAATCGTTACTTTGACGGATGCACAGGGAAATGCTTTATCATGGGCAAGTGCCGGTGGTCTTGGATTTAGAGGTTCAAGGAAATCTACTCCGTATGCAGCACAGATGGCTGCAGAAACTGCTACAAAGGCAGCGTTAGTACATGGTTTAAAGACAGTAGACGTATTCGTAAAAGGACCGGGTTCAGGAAGAGAAGCAGCAATTCGTGCGCTTTCCGCAAATGGTCTTGAAGTAATCAGTATCCGCGACGTAACGCCGGTACCGCACAACGGATGTCGTCCGCCAAAACGCAGAAGAGTCTAATCAGGGAGGTCTAATAGAGATGGCAGTTAACAGAGTTCCTGTTCTTAAAAGATGCAGATCACTTGGTCTTGATCCGATTTATTTAGGAATAGATAAAAAATCCAACAGAGAGTTAAAGCGTGCGAATCGTAAGGTAAGCGAGTACGGCCTTCAGCTTCGCGAAAAACAGAAAGCAAAATTCATCTACGGCGTGTTAGAGAAACCGTTCCGTAACTACTACAAGAAAGCCGACAGAATGCAGGGACAGACAGGTACAAACCTGATGGTACTTCTGGAGAGCCGTCTGGACAACGTAGTATTCCGTCTTGGTTTTGCAAGAACAAGAAGAGAAGCAAGACAGATCGTTGACCACAAACACGTTCTTGTAAACGGCAAGCAGGTGAATATTCCGTCCTACTTGATCAAGGCAGGCGATACAATCGAAATCAAAGAGAAATGCAAAGGTTCTCAGAGATACAAAGACATTCTCGAGACAACAGGCGGACGCCTTGTTCCGGAATGGCTGGATGTAGATGCAGAAGCATTGAGAGGAACTGTAAAAGAGCTTCCGAGCCGTGAAGCCATCGACGTTCCGGTAAACGAAGTGCTTATCGTCGAGTTGTATTCAAAATAGTCGTGTAGGCATGAGCCGTGCAAAATCAGCGGGAGACAAAATGTGCGTTTACGTACATTTTTGTCAGCCGGTGATTTTATAGGGCGAAGCCCGCGCCTGACACATGGAACACTTGGTGAGGTGTTTTCGAGCCTAGTGTGAAAGCGTGTTGCGCAGATGGAGCGAAGCGGAATCGAAGGTGTACGACGAAGAAATTCGGCGGGGACACGGCGATTATATTCGTCAAGCTCGAGAACGCGAAGCAAGATCGAGGGTGTATGGCGGCCTATATTTTAGTATATGTAACTCCCTCAAAAAAGCAAACCCAGTTAAGGAGGGGCGAAATAGTGTTCGATTTCAACAGACCCAAAATTGAAATTGCAGAAATGTCAGAGGATAAAAGATACGGAAGATTTGTAGTGGAACCTCTTGAGAGAGGCTACGGTACGACCCTGGGAAATTCTCTGAGAAGAATCATGCTTTCTTCTCTGCCGGGAGCTGCTGTCAGCCAGGTTAAAATCGAAGGCGTACTGCATGAATTCAGCTCTATTCCTGGCGTGAAAGAAGACGTTACAGAGATTATTATGAATATTAAATCGCTGGCGATCAAAAACACCAGTGAGACGAATGAAGCCAAAATTGCGTATATTGAATTTGAAGGCGAAGGTGTGGTAACAGCGGCGGATATCCAGGTGGATCAGGACATTGAGATCATGAATCCGGACCAGGTAATCGCGACGCTGAACGGCGGTGCAGACAGCAAGCTTTATATGGAGCTTACGATTACAAATGGCCGCGGGTACATCAGTGCTGACAAAGGCAAGTCAGAGGATATGCCGATTGGTGTGATTGCAGTCGATGCAATTTACACACCGGTTGAGCGCGTGAACCTGACTGTAGAGAATACGCGTGTAGGTCAGATTACCGACTATGATAAGCTGACTTTGGATGTATATACAAATGCAACGCTGGAGCCGGACGAGGCTGTCAGCCTTGCTGCGAAGGTATTGAGCGAGCATTTAAGTCTGTTCATTGACCTTTCCGAGAATGCAAAATCGGCAGAGGTTATGATTGAGAAGGAAGACAACGAGAAAGAAAAAGTTCTTGAGATGAACATTGATGAGCTGGAGCTTTCCGTACGTTCTTTCAACTGTCTGAAGCGTGCAGGCATCAATACCGTAGAAGAGCTTTGCAACAGAACTTCCGAAGATATGATGAAGGTTCGTAATCTGGGCCGTAAATCTCTGGAAGAAGTACTTGGCAAGCTGAAAGAGCTTGGACTCTCGCTGAATCCGAGCGACGAGTAAGCTGGTGAAAGATTACACGATGGACTAGAAAGCATATCCCCAGTAAGACCGAAGAGCGTGGCGATGTGTTCCGGAATGGAGGAAAATAGAAATGTCAGGTTATAGAAAACTCAGCAGAACCGCAGATCAGAGAAAGGCTCTGCTTCGCAATCAGGTAACAGCTCTGCTTTACAGAGGCAAAATTGTTACAACAGAATCCAAAGCAAAAGAAGTGCGTAAAATTGCAGAAGGCATTATTGCTATGGCAGTAAGAGAGAAAGACAATTATGAGACAGTTACTGTTACTGCAAAGGTTGCACGCAAAGATAAAGACGGCAAGAGAGTAAAAGAAGTGGTAGACGGCAAGAAAGTTACCGTATACGATGAAGTACAGAAGGAAATCAAAAAGGATAAGCCGAGCAGACTGCATGCACGTCGTCAGATGCTGAAGGTTCTTTATCCGGTAAAAGAGGTTCCGACAGAAGCTGCTGGCAAGAAGAAAAACACAAAGGAAGTTGATCTTGTAGCAAAGCTTTTCGATGAGATCGGACCGAAGTATGCAAGCCGCAACGGTGGTTACACAAGAATCGTAAAGATCGGCCAGCGTAAAGGTGATGCAGCGATGGAAGTAGTTCTTGAGCTGGTATAAAAATAAAACTGGCGCAGTTCGCGCTATATGATACGAAACAAAAACAGAAAACTGCTATGCAAAAGGTTCGCCGATTGCATAGCAGTTTTTCTCTTTTCAAAATAGCAAATATAACTTTTTCAGTGTTCCAACGGAACGCGCAGCCATTGCCCACGGCAATGATTTCAGGGGCTTGGGGACATGTCACCAACAAGCATTATGCAGAAATCCGTTTACGAAATTTCTGCGTATGGGCAGCTTTTACGTAAAGATGCATTGCTTGCCAGTAGTATCAGGAACTCAGGACAAGCTTGCTTTTTGTATACTATATAAACACAAAAATTATTGCTCTGCTCCCCACTCTCTTTTTAGCTGGCTCAAAAATTCATTGGAAGCCCTTGAAAAAACTTGATACTTTTTCCAGACAATACACAATTCGGCTTCCATACGCGGGTATAACGGTCTGAAACAAAGCTCGCTGTCGCCGGTGGTATTGATGAGTTTATCTAATGCAATCACATAACCGAGTCCTTTCCTTACAAAATGAGAAGCATTATAAATCAGGTCATAAGTCATAACAACATTGAGCTTGCTGACGTCTTTTTTCAGCCACGAAATCATTTCACTGCTGATGGATGCCTGATGGGATAAGATCAGAGGCTTGTCCCACAAATCCTCCGCGCAGACAGATTCTTTTTCAGCCAGCGGGCTGTCTTTTCGCATCAATACGCCCCATGTGTCGGTCATAGGAAGTCTCATGTAATCGTATTTTGTCACATCAAAGGGGCCGATCAATAAACCGAAATCAATCAGCCCTTTATCTATTTTTTCTGTTACGATATTGGCATCGCCGCTGTAAATGTGGTAATGGATCAGTGGGTGTTCCTTCTGCAATGTTGCGGCTGCCTGTGCAAAAAAGGAAATCGCATCGGTTTCGCCGCCACCGATATAAATTTCTCCGTTGATATTTTCGTTAGAGCTGCTAAGTTCCGCCTTTGTTTTTTCCATAAGGTCAATCATTTCTTCTGCTCGTTTACGCAGCAGCATCCCGTCCTCGGTTAGTGTGACCTTTTTGCTCCCCCGGATGAGCAGTTGTTTTCCAACTTCTTGTTCTAAATCTTTCAGTTGTCTGGAAAGCGGCGGCTGTGTCATTTGCAGGGCTTCCGCAGCTTTCGTAATACTTTCTTCTCGCGCTACGGCGAGAAAATATTGCAATACCCGAATATCCAAATTTGCGATCTCCTTTTGGATTGATGTCTCCTATTGTATCAAAAACTCTCATACCTTTCAAGTATGTAAAACCATTCTTTATATGTATTTGATATTCAACTGCGACGGTTTTATAATGAGTCCAGAAGAAGGTAAGAGAGATGGCAGAGGCAAACGATGTGTATGGAAGCATTTATCAAAACTTAATCGATGCTGGCTGCGATACGAAAACAACCGAACAGTGTATGGCGCTTATAGAGGATGGCCGTTACTGTGATACGCTCCCCATCCGGGCACTCGCAAACGCAGGCTTCTCCGAAGCGGGCGCTGCGCGATAAGGTATAACTTTGTAAAGGCGAAATGACGATGGATACCAGAACATTTGAAATTTATTGGAATATTGAAATGAAAAAGGTTCGCTTTCAGAACCGCTATGGAATTGAATTGGCAGGAGACCTTTACCTGCCGGAAAATTATCCGGCACAAAAAAATCCTGCGATTATTGTGGCAGGTCCCTTTGGAGCGGTAAAGGAACAGGCTTCCGGTCTGTATGCACAACAGATGGCTACTTATGGATTTGTGGCATTGGCGTTTGATCCCTCTTTTGGAGGAGAAAGCGGCGGCTCTGTTCGCAATACTGCTTCTCCCGATATTTTTACTGAGGATTACAGTGCTGCTGTTGATTACATCGGATTACTGGACTTTGTAGACCGGAACCGTATCGGTGTGATCGGAATCTGCGGTCTGTCCGGCATGGCGATCACCGCTGCCGGAACAGATACCCGTATAAAGGCCGTAGCAACCATGTCCATGTACGATATGTCTCGCGATATGAGCCGTGGCCACATGGATTATTATACCGAGGAGCAGCGTAACAAAATAAAAGAATATCTTAGCAATCAGCGTTGGAAGGATGCAAAAAACGGCGCTTTTGCACTCGGCAATCACGAAATCGGCTTTGACGAGACATGTGAACCGCTGACCGACGTTATGGAAGTCCCGGCTGAATTGCCGGAGGAGGCTGATGCTGTGTTTGCGGCGTTTTACAACTATTATTATAAACGCGCCCGTCATCCTCGCGCAGTCAATTTTGTTTCTTCATGGACGGCTACTATGCCGGTGGCTTTCTGGAACTTCCCGCTGATGACAAACATTAAGGAAGTTTCGCCCAGACCGATTTTGATGGTCGCCGGGGAAAATGCACACTCTCGCTATTATTCGGAGGATGCGTACAAAGCTGCAGTGGAACCGAAGGAGCTGCTGATTATACCAGAGGCCGATACAATGAATACAACAATACCGAAAATCGCATTAGGAGCCTGGGCTTGGGGCGCTGGCGCTGCCGGAGGGGATCAGGTGTTTGGAAATCATCTGGGCGATGAAACCGGCGTACACACCCTGCGGGAATGGGAAAAAGAGATGGAGTGAACGATGAAATCCGTATTTACACACAGGGAGGCGAATTGAATTTGACAGTGGAGGAAGTAATCAAAGGGTTTGGGGAATCAGCAGTAGAAAACCCAGAGCGGGACGCATACGCAAACACGCTTTTTCAGGAGGCAATCCAGATCGGGATGGAAATGAACAACCGTTACCATACTCCGGCAGAATTGCGGGAGCTTATGGAACGGCTCACAGGAAAAAAGATTGACGATACATTTCGCTTATTCCCACCGTTTTACACGGACTTCGGAAAAAATATCTCGATTGGAAAAGATGTGTTTATCAATTCCGGCTGCCATTTTCAGGATCAAGGCGGCATTATCATTGGGGACGGTTCTTTCATTGGACACAATGTAGTGCTTGCAACCATTAACCATGACCTTGATCCGGCAAAGAACCGTAAAAATCATTATGCGCCGATCACCATAGAAAGCCATGTCTGGATTGGCTCAAACGCCACGATCCTGCCCGGCGTAACGATTGGGGAATGGGCTGTGGTGGCGGCAGGAGCCGTAGTGATAAAGGATGTTCCGCCTTATACTGTGGTGGGCGGTGTGCCTGCAAGGGTACTTAAAACCGTAAGAAACGATTCCGTTGAGGAGGATGTACATGAAAAAAATAGTTAGCCTTGCGCTTCTTCTGTCGTTGGTATTCTCTGTGACGGCTTGTGGCCAGACCGTACAGACGGAAACGGACGCTGCCGGAAATATAGAAACATCTAAAGTGGCAGAAAGAGCGCAGGAAAGTGAAGAAGCGGCACCTACTGAGAGTGCTGCAACAGACACGGAGGAGGAAACGACTGTGAAAGCAGAATTTGATTTTGAAACAAAGACAGTCAGGCTGAACAGCGGCTATGAGATGCCGATCAATGGGCTTGGAACCTACAGTCTTCACGGGGATGAATGTATCAATGCTGTAAAATCTGCGCTGAGCAGCGGCGTGCGTCTTATTGATACCGCCTCTGCATACGGCAATGAGGAGGAAATCGGTCAGGCAATCCGGGAGGCAATCGATGAGGGGATCATTCAGCGGGAGGACATTTTCATTATCACAAAAATCTATCCGGGCAGTGAAATGGAAAACCCGGAGCAGTCCATTCAGGCGTGTCTGGATCGTCTGAATATCGGTTATGTGGATATGATGCTCCTGCACCACCCGGATGGCAATGATGTGAAGGTATACAAGGCAATGGAGCAGTTTGTGGCAGATGGAACGATTCGTTCCATTGGTCTGTCTAACTGGTATGTGGAGGAATTGACTGAATTTCTGCCGCAGGTGGATACGGTTCCCGCACTCGTGCAGAATGAGATTCATCCCTACTATCAGGAAAATGATGTCATCCCATTTATTCAGGATTTAGGGATTGTGGTGCAGGGCTGGTATCCGCTGGGCGGACGGGGATATACGGCAGAGCTGCTTGGCGATCCGGTGATTTCGGAAATTGCAAAAGCGCACGATGTATCTTCCGCACAGGTCATTTTGCGGTGGAACCTGCAAAAAGGCGTGGTAGTAATTCCCGGTTCCAGTAATCCCGACCACATCAAGGAGAACACGGAGCTGTATCATTTCTCTTTGACAGAGGAGGAAATGGAGCAGATCAATAACCTTGACCGCGGCGAAAAGCATGACTGGTATTAAAAATACATAGATGAAGGAAATAGACATGAAGGTTTTAGCGATTAACGGCAGTGCGAGAAAAGATGGAAATACAGCGCTTCTTATCAATACCGTATTTGAGGAACTGAACAAGGAAGGCATTGAAACGGAAATGGTTCAGCTTTCCGGCAAAATAATGGAGCCTTGTAAGGCTTGCTGGGCCTGCAGCGGAAAGAAGAACTGCGTTCACAAAAAGGATCAGTTTCAGGAAATCTTTGAAAAAATGACACAGGCTGACGGAATCATTCTCGGTTCCCCGGTTTATACGGCAAATATGTCTGCGAATATGCAGGCGCTTTTGGAACGGGCATCGGTGGTAACGGATATGAACCGCAGCGAAAATCTGTTCGCACATAAAGTCGGCGCGGCGGTTACGGCAGCACGCAGAGGCGGCGCACTTTCCGCACTGGATTCCATGAATCACTTCTTTATGCTGCAAAATATGTTTGTAGTCGGTTCTTCCTATTGGCCGATGGCTTACGGGCAGATGCCGGGGGATGTTCAGTCGGATGGAGAAGGTCTGGAAACCATGAGAAATCTTGGACGGAATATGGCTTATCTTTTGAAAGCGCTGGATGAAAGGCGGCGGAAATTTTAGAGGCTGACATTTATGAAATTATGTGTTACATGTCACACCCCGACCAATCACCACGCTGATTGGTTGGGAGGATGCACATAAGAGCTGGTATTCAGGCCGTCCATTGCCGTAGGCAATTTAAAATGACGGCCTGAGTTACAGGGC